>Ga0209187_1002532_pt1 | contig 17106 bp, 12 predicted proteins | sample BantaG_FD_187430 | JGI IMG/M metagenome (GOLD analysis project Ga0209187, IMG submission 187430) | Marine algal microbial communities from Bantry Bay, Ireland - BantryBay_4 metaG (SPAdes) (version 2) | ecosystem: Host-associated > Algae > Red algae > Unclassified | place: Bantry Bay, Ireland... | reverse complement strand
AGAATCAATTGTTCCTTTTTTAACATCCCATTGAAAAAAACGATCATCTGATTTTTTCTTTCGACTTAGAAAAATGACCTCATATCCTTTTTTTTCCAAAAGAACACTTAATCTTTGACCGATTAAACCTGAGCCGCCTGCGAGTAAAACTGTTGACATAATTGTTTTCGAATTTGTGGTGGTTGTTATTTATCTTTGATGTGTAACACAATTGCATCATAGATGTTTTCAGTAATTTTTAGAGATACAAAAAATAAAATTATGTTCCAAGGCAAAACATTCATAGTATTTTTATTGATTTTTATAAGTACACTTTTTTTATTGAATAGTTGTAAAACGGATTCGAATAAAACAAGCGATCCGAAAGTAGAAAATCAATCATTTACGGTAGTGTCACATTTAAATAATGAACCTGACATGCTGAATCCGATTATTTCAGTATCAGGCTATACTCGATCAGTCACTAATCTCATTTTTTCCAATCTCGTTCATTACGATACTAAAACATTAGAATTAGCTCCAATGTTAGCTAAATCTATTCCTGAAAGTAAGATGATTGAAGAAGGAGAGTATAAAGGTAAAATTAGCAGGACTTACGAAATTCATGAAACTGCAGTTTGGAGTGACGGCAAACCAGTAACAGGTCATGATGTTGATTTTTCGTTAAAAGCAGTTATGAATCCAAAAGTTCCTGCAGCTCAATATCGATCGTTTTCCAATGAATTTAAAGACATAATTATAGATGAATCTAATCCTAAAAAATTCTCTATAATTTCGACAGAGTACTTTTTAGGGGATTTTATTTTTGCAGATATTCCAGTATTTCCAGCACATATTTTTGACGCAAAAGGTTTGATGAAAAATTTTACAATCAAACAATTATCAAATGCTGAAGTAGCTAATAAATTAGGAGAGACAGATGAAAGGCTTCAAGAATTTGCAACCCAATTTACTTCAGAAAATTTTATGCGGGATAAAAATTTCATCAAGGGAAGTGGTCCATACGAATTGATGGAATGGCAAACTGGTCAACAAATTATTTTAAAGAAAAAAGAAAATTGGTGGGGTGATGCACTTGCAGCTAAGTATCCATTATTACAAGCAATTCCGCAAGAGATTGTTTTTAGACCAATTATAGATCCAACAACTGCAGTCACAGAACTCAAGTCAGGTTCCATCGATGTGATGTCAATGATTGCTCCACAGCAGTATGAAGAATTGAAAAATAGTACTCAAGGAAAAGCAGAATTGAATTTTTTCGAACCCGAAGTTTTGCAAATTTATTATATTGGAATAAATACTAATCGACCAAAATTAGCTGACAAAAGAGTTCGTAAAGCACTTGCATATCTGGTCAATAAGGAAGAAGTAATATCAACGATAATGAGTGGATATGGACGACCAATCGTAAGTCCAATTCATCCATCTAAGAGCGAATATAATCAGAATTTACCTCCTATTAATTTAGATATCGAAAAGGCAATTGGTTTGCTAAAAGAAGCAGGTTGGGAGGATACTAACGGAAATGGAATTGTGGACAAAATGATAGATGGAGAAAGAACGGAACTTCGATTAGAGTACCTGGCAAGTAGAGGCGGACGTGGCGGAAGAATAGGAGAATTGATGATAGAAAATGCAAAAAGAGCAGGTGTAGATATTCAAATGTTGTCAAAAGAATTAACCTTAGTAAGAACAAAAATGTCAAATAGAGATTATGACTTGGCTACAGGAGCCTGGGGACAAGATCCTTCGATTTATGATTTTTATCAAAATTGGCATACCGATAATGATGTGCCAACAGGAGGGAATAGATTCAGCTTTGGAGATGAGAAATCGGATGAGTTGATTGAAAAAATTCGATCTCGAATAAGCTCTACGGAAAGAAAAAAACTTTATGATGAGATGCAGCAAATTATTTATGATGAACAACCATGTATTTTTCTTTTAGCTCCAAAAGCAAGAATGGCAGTTAGCAAAAAATTCGATTTTGTACCATCTATCCGAAAACCAAATATTTTTGAAAATGAATTTATTCTAAATAAATCTGAAGCAACAAATAATTAGATTTCAGAGAAAAATATAAAAAAGAGGTGATCAAAATCAATTTTGGTCACCTCTTCTTTTTGCAGAACTTTCCTTATTTTCATTTTTTTATATTCAATTTCATTTTTCAAAAATATGTTTAAATACATCGTCAAACGTATTATTTATTTTATTCCTACCCTGTTAATCATTTCGGTGATGGCATTCGGGTTGAGTAAATGTACGCCTGGCGATCCTTGCAAACCACGGCAAGGTAAAGGGGATTCGAAATTTAGTTTTTTGAATTATCAAAATGAATATGAACGGCGATGTGACCTTTTCGATTTGTCTGGACCAGTTTTTTATTTCACATTAACTTCCTCAGCTTATCCAGATACGTTACATAAAATAATTCAAAAAGATGAACGAGAAAATTGGGAAAACCTAATTGCACATTATGGCAACTGGAAGGAAATTTCAAATTATAAAAAAGCAATTGAAGCAACACATTTAAAGCTTTTTGAAATTCCAGATTCCGTTGGAAAAACAGCCATCAAAAAAATCAAAAAAGACTTAAGTTTTTTACCTGTTCTTTCAAAAGATAGAATGATAAAGACTCGACTCGATAAAATCCTAGAAAATTATAACGCTGCCGCTAACAGATTTATATTGAAAGAATATTTGGACGAGGAGGTTAATTTTCTTTCAAAAAGCTATCAAGCTATTCAAGAAAATCACACACAACATAAATTATATTTTCCAACTTTTTATTGGAATGGATTCGATAATCAATATCATCGTTGGTTGAAAAAAACATTAACGGGTGATTTTGGTTTTTCTTATATCAATCTTCGACCAGTAAGTTCAGAAATAAAAGATGCGATATTTTGGACTTTTTTAATGATGTCATTTTCGATTATTTTGTCCTACTTTATAGCAATCCCATTGGGTATTTTTTCTGCAAAAAACAAAGGATTGCGATTTGATAAAATCACCACCGTTTTATTATTTATGCTGTATTCCTTGCCCTCATTTTGGATAGCCACTCTCATGGTTGTTTTTTTTACTACACCAGAATATGGTGAGTGGACTAATATTTTTCCATCAATAGGCTTGGGGAAATTACGTTCGACAGCTCCCTATTGGGATAGGTTTTGGGAAACGAGTAGACATTTAATTTTGCCTGTTTTGTGTTTAACTTATGCTAGGTTGGCATTTATTTCCAGACAAATGAGGAGTGGAATGTTGGGGGTTTTACAAATGGATTATATAAGAACTGCAAGAGCAAAAGGCTTAAATGAAAATAAGGTTATTTGGAAGCATGGATTTCGAAATTCACTTTTTCCAATCATTACCTTATTTGCAAATGTGCTTCCCATGACCCTGGCTGGTTCAGTAGTCATTGAGGTTATTTTTAATATTCCTGGGATGGGGAAACTTACCTTAGATTCAATTATACAAAATGATTATCCAATAGTTTTTACAGTACTAATTATGTCGGCAGTTATGACAATGGTAGGTATTTTGATTGCAGATATCTTATATGCTTTTGTTGATCCAAGAGTTTCTTTTAATAAAAAATAGTTGATGATTTTTGGAAAAAAGAAGATAGATAATTTGGTAAAAACTCAGCAACTGCGGGAGTTAGATCAAGACTATTGGGCTATAGTGAAAAGGCGTTTTCAAAAGAATAAACTAGCGAAATGGTCTTTACGTGTATTGATTGTTATTATTTTTATTGCATTGTTTTCAGATTTCATTGCGAACGAAAAACCATTGTATTGCAAAATCGAAGGCAAGACTTATTTTCCTATTTTAAAGGAATATGCAGTTGATCTTGGGTTATCAAAATGGGAACCGAAATTTATTAGAATTCCTTGGCAAGAACATGATTACGAATATCGAATAATGCCTCCTATTCCCTACTCTCATTTTACTTTTGACAAAAAAAATATCCACTTTGTTTCTCCTTTTGGAAAACAAGATGTGTCTTCCAACCGATATTGGCATTGGATGGGAACAGATTATTTAGGACGAGATATATTGGCAGGAATGATTCGAGGAACAAGAGTGGCCATGTTGATTGGCATATTATCTATGGCAATTGCTACCTTGATTGGATTATTTTTTGGAGCCTTGGCAGGATTTTTTGGCGACACTCGATTTCAGGTTTCGAGAGTTCGATTTTGGTTTAATTTATTGGGCGTGATCTTAGGTTATTTTTATGCTTTCCAAGCAAGAAGTTATTTACTGAGTGTTGCTCAGGAAAATGAAAAATTTGGAATGGAAGTTTTAAAAAGTGTATTTATCTTTTTTGTAATTGTATTGTTATTCAATTTATTATCAAAAGTATTGGAACGCATTTCTTTTTTCGCAAAAAAAATAACACTTCCGCTCGACCTTATCATTATGCGATTGATTGAAATTGTGAATGCCATTCCTGCATTATTTTTATTACTTGCTGCCGTTACGATTTTAGAAAAACCATCCATTATTTCAGTCATGGTCATTATTGGACTTTTGCGATGGACAGGTATAGCAAGATTCATTCGAGCAGAGTTATTGCGAGTACGGTCACTTGAATTTATCGAAGCAGCAGAGGCAATGGGATTTAGTGATTGGCGAATAATCATTCGACATGCGATTCCAAATGCGATTGCACCAGTTTTGATTACGATAGCATTTGGAGTAGCATCAGCAATTTTGATTGAGGCCTTTTTATCTTTTTTAGGAATCGGTTTAGAAAATGATGAAATTACTTGGGGACTACTTTTGAGTTTTGCAAGAGAAAGCACAATGTCATGGTGGTTAGCAATTTTTCCAGGATTGGCAATTTTTGTAACGGTAACACTATTTAATTTAATCGGGGATGGATTGACGGAAGCACTAGATTCGAAGTTACAATAATTAAAAACCAAACATTTTGTTTCCATAAAGGGGAAAAAAGTCAACAAACATTGAAAGTTGAAAAATTAGTGTTAGTAACTTTTTTTTGTATGAAAACAAAATGTTTGATTTTTAGGATATAAAATTATATCTTTGAATAATATAAGAGGTTTTTAGCCTCGTTTTTTCTTGCGCATTTTTTTAGGGAAAAGATTAGATTTTCCTCTTTTAGTTGAAAGATTTCCTTTTTTGTTAGTGGATTTTCCAACAGTTTCATTTACAGGACAACCTGATTTTTTGCTGCAAGAAGAAGAAAAAAAAGGTAGAACCAACAGAAGGGAACAACACAATAACAGCAGTTTGAATTTTTTCATGAAAAATTGTTTTGAGAAAACAGTATTTAAAGACTGCAATTTACAAAAATAATATTACTACATTTGGCGTTTAAACGCTCGAAACCCTTGTCTTTATTGGGTTTCTGAATAGTTTTTTATATAATCTTATTATATTATTATAAACAGCACATAAATTTGTGCCATTATTTTCAAATTAAACTTTTTCAAAATGAACAAAGGAGATCTTATTAACAAAGTAGCAGAAGAAGCTAACATCACTAAAGCACAGGCAACTGATGCATTAAACACAGTTTTTAATGTTATCGGTGAAACCTTAGCAGATGGTAACAAAGTTTCTCTAGTAGGATTTGGTACTTTTTCTTCTAACCACCGTGCAGCACGTGTAGGTAGAAACCCTAAAACTGGTGAAGCTTTACAGATTAAAGCTAAAAATGTTGTAAAGTTTAAGCCTGGTAAAGAATTAGCTGGGGCCGTTAACTAATTATTGAAATACTGAAAAAATTGAAAAAAGGCAATTCGAGTTTCTCGAATTGCCTTTTTCTATTTCTATAAAAAATAAATTTTTCAAGTTTTTAAAAATGGGTAAGTTTTTGTTTTAAAATTTACTCACTTTTGCGCTAAGAACGCTTAAAAAATAACTAAGGAATCTGTGCGAAATAATTGTACAATTTAGGCTGCTTATTTTGGACCTTAATTTTAGAATAATCAACATTTACTAAAAAAAAGAAATACTCTAATGAAATTTGAAACCAAAGTGATCCATGCAGGCATCGAACCTGATCCTTCGACAGGAGCAATCATGACTCCTATTTTTCAAACTTCTACTTATGTTCAAGATGCTCCAGGGAATCACAAAGGATACGAGTATGCTAGAACGCAAAATCCTACGAGAAATGCTTTAGAGAAAAATTTAGCTGCTTTAGAAAATGGAACCGATGCTATTTGTTTTGGAAGTGGACTCGCTGCGATTGATGCAATTTTGAAATTGTTGAAGCCAGATGATGAGATCGTTTCGACAAATGATCTTTATGGAGGATCGCACCGATTGATCACAAAAATCTATGGAAATTTTGGGATTAAATCTCACTTCGTCGCAATGGATTCTACCAAAGAATTGGAGAAAGTAATTAATGAAAACACTAAACTGATCTGGATAGAAACCCCAACTAATCCAATGTTGAATATAGTTGACATCAAAAAGATTTGTAAAGTTGCACAAGACAAAGGAATTATGACTTGTGTCGATAATACTTTTGCTTCGCCTTATTTACAAACGCCACTTGATTTGGGTGCAGATATAGTGGTTCACTCAGCTACAAAATATCTGGGTGGGCACTCAGATGTAGTGCATGGTGCGGTGATTGTAAAATCGCCAGAACTGGCAAAGGAGCTTCGTTTTATTCAAAATGCAGCAGGTGCAGTTCCAGGGCCACAAGATTGTTTTTTGGTTTTGAGAGGAATTAAAACATTGCATTTACGTATGCAAAGATCTTGTGATAATGCAAAAAAAATCGCTAAGTTTTTGCAATCACATCCAAAAGTTGACAACGTTTATTACCCAGGTTTGAAAACTCATCCTAATCATAAAGTAGCTAAAAAGCAAATGAAAGATTATGGAGGAATGGTTTCTTTTGACATCGTTGGTGGAAATTTAAGAGATGCAAATAAAGTTTTGAAAGGAACAAATCTATTCGCATTAGCAGAATCTTTGGGTGGAGTGGAATCATTGATTGGACATCCAGCAAGTATGACACATGCTTCGATTCCTAAAAAAGATAGATTAAAAGTAGGCTTAACTGATTCCTTGATTCGATTGAGTGTAGGAGTGGAAGATGTAGATGATTTGATTCAAGATTTGGAAGAAGCTTTGAGGAATATTTAGGAAAGAACATTTCTTAATTTTAGAAAAAATGCTTCTTGTGGAAATACGAGAAGCGTTTTTATTTTGAACATATTGTTCCCAAATATGTGAAATAACAATATTGAAATTTGTTTTTGAAAAAATATATTTTGTGAAAAACAACTCACAAAATGGAAACATACAATAGAGAAAAACTAGCCATCACCGCTTGGGCAGAAGAAGATCGTCCTCGTGAAAAATTTTTGAACAAAGGAAAGCATGCACTTTCGGATGCCGAACTTTTAGCAATACTTTTAGGATCAGGATCGAGGGACGAATCGGCAGTTGGGTTGGCGCAAAGAATTTTAAAATCTGTAGAAAATAATCTACACGAACTCGGTCGATGTTCCTTGGCTGAATTTCAACGATTTAAAGGTATCGGTGAAGCCAAAGCAATTACGATTGCCGCTGCTGCCGAACTTGGGAGACGAAGACAAATGACTGCCATCAAAGATAAACCACAAATCAAAAGTAGCTCGGATGGCTTCAAAGCGATTGCTCCAATTTTGATTGATTTACCCCACGAAGAATTTTGGATATTATTAATGAATCGATCTAACCTTGTGATTGGACGAGAGCTAGTGAGTTCGGGAGGAGTATCAGGAACAGTCGTTGATGCGAAAATGGTTTTTAGAAAAGCCTTAGAAAAATCAGGAGCGACGAGCATTATTTTATGTCATAATCATCCTTCTGGAAATTTACAACCCAGCCAAGCTGATATTATGTTGACTAAAAAATTAAAAAAGGCAGGGGAGGTTTTAGACATGACCGTCTTCGATCATTTGATTGTTTCGGAACGAGGATATTATAGTTTTGCAGATGAGGGAATGTTTTAGGTTATGAGTAAATCATCTATTCACCAATCTCCCCACAGGGTAAACTTGATGCGTCGTTTCGTAATGCTCAGAATTTTTATAAATAAAAGTCAATTGCGCATAAGCATTTTTAGCAAATTCTGAATCTACTTTTTTCTTTTCTTCCAATTGCTTTTTCAAATCAGGATTTTTCTCTAAAATCTCCACCGCTAAATCTTCAAAAACATAAGAAGAAAAATATTCTTTCTGCTGCAAAATTCCATCAAAGAAATTCCAAGCAAAGTAAGAATCTGGTGCAATCGGTTCAAGCGTTTCGACAATATATCGATTGGCAGGTTGATTTACGTAAACGATGAAATCCCCTTTTGAATAAATTCTTTTTTGAATAAATTTTTCTACTTCAACATCTCGATGGAGGTAATGACCTTCGTAGGGGTTTTTACCTGTTTTGTAATTTGCGATGCGATACATTTCAACTTCGAAGGTTTGCTCTTTCTCCAGTTTTTCAACTTTCACCTTATTCCATTTTAGCCGCTCAATAATTTTTGAGTAGCCTTGTGGAATTAAGTAGGCAATTGGTTTTTCGACACTCGCCGTTGTTTTGTAATAATTATAATGAATGACTTCTTTTTCAAAAGGTTCGTTGCGATCATAGTACAATCGAGACTCACCAGAAATCAAGCTAGGTTTCTTTTTAGCGGTGTAACCTTTGAAGTTAACCATATCATTTTTCTCCATATCCAAAATCCAATTGAGGTCAAATATTTTTTTAGTTTCCGTATTTTTAATCGCTGAAGTACGAGCTATTTTAATTTTTTCGAAATCATCATGCATTAATTTTATCATCACATCCATAAAAGTATAAGTACTCTGAACTCGATCTTTAAATGGTTTTAACATGTGAGTCTCAGGCATAAACGAAATGGCATTATGCAAAGCTGCATAACCAGAAGAGTAGCGAGGCAAATCCAAAAAACCTGCAAATCCTTCATCAGGAGTAGTACGTGCATATACATAGGGAGTCATTTCCCAATCATTTTTTTTCATATCAGAAAAAAGCCGTGGGAGCATTTCTTGATTCAAATATTTAGCAAGGTTTGGATCGAGTTTGTTGTGTTGAGTTGGAATTAAAGTGATGGTGTATTGATAGTCTGCCCCATTGGAAGTATGGTTGTCGACGAAAATATCTGGCTGCCAATAATTATACAATTGATTAAATGTCTGTGCATTTTTAGAATCACACTTGATAAAGTCTCGATTCAAATCTAAGTTTTTTGCATTGCCTCGAAAGCCATAAGATTCTGGTCCATTTTGATTCGCCCGAGTATGACTATTTCGATTGAGTACTCCTCCTAGATTGTACATTGGAATGACAACTATTACCGTATGTTCTAAAAACTTTTGCAACGATTTATCTTCTAAATAATTTCTCAAAATCATCATGCTCGCATCTACTCCACAAGGTTCACCTGCATGAATTGCATTGTTGACGAAAAGAATATTCTTATTTTTTTTTCGAATAGAAACTGGATCAAAATCTCCATCCATAGAAAGTACTGCAGTATGCAAAGGCAAACCTGTATCGGTCATTCCATGAGTCGTCATTTGAAGCGAAGGAAATACATCACTTAGTTTTTCGTAAAAAGAAATAGTCTCCTTGTAAGTTGCGGTGGTATTTTTATTTTTTTCAAAAGGAGTTATAAAATTGGAGGAAGCAGGAGTCATATTTTTTTGACCATGACAAGATTGAAGTATTAATAAAAAAAGGAAAGGTATCCAACGCATAATATTTGATTTTGATTTGAAAAATGTTCAAAATAAAAATCGAATTTAGGAAGGATTTTGGAATAAAAAAAAGAATCTATGCAAGTGCAAAGATTCTTTAGTTTGGTAGTAATATTTTTTGGGGAAATGAGAATAAGACAATAATAAGTTTTCTGTCATTCAAAGATGTGGCTTTCTTTATCGAAATGTAAATTCAATTGCCCAAACCATAATGAAAAGACATGAAATAGTATTTTCAATTAGTGAAAGTTCGTTTTTGGGAAATGAAAATTTTAAAAACTAACCAACATGTAATCAATAAGGTTAATATTGAAACTAGCTTAAATTGTATCGCTGAATTTATTTTGAACGCTTCCACCGTTTTCCCTAAAGCACTAAAAATATTATTGATGCCTAAAAAACAACTTACCGCAACTAAAAGAATCATAATTATATTCAACAAGTTTGAATTCAAATATTCTTTTGGAATTAAAGTAGAATCATTTACCGCTAGGATTAAAAAGATAGCGACAATGGGTAAAAGAACTCCATTAATTGCTTGAGCTGCGATGATAGCTGGAATTGATTTTCCAATAGTCAAACCGGAGATCAAACCAATTAATAAAATGATTCCCCAAACAAGTCTAAAGTTTAGTCCATTGACGTCCCATTCTTTTTTGTCTGAACCAAATAAACTTTTAGCAGTCACCGCTGCTGCCAAAGGAGCCGTAATCGAAGAAGTCAAACCTGCAGCAAAAAGTCCAAAGGCAAAAAGACTTCCTCCGAAATTTCCCATTTTAGTTTTCATCATTTCAGCAAGTGAGACGAATGAAAATTCGTCAATCAATTGTGCGCCAACTAGCATGATTGCCATCGAAATTAATCCTCCAATTAAGACCGCCATAACAATACCCACACGCATTTCGGAAATGCTTTGTCCTTGCGTAATTCCTGAAGCTAAAAAAAGATTATAAGGAACAATTGTCGTTCCCACTAAACTGATAATTAGTAGCGAAGAATTTTCAGGAAAAGAAGGAATGACGGCAGCTTGTAATATTTCTCCAAAACTAAAATCAGTTTGAATAGCAACATAAATAAATGCAATTCCCATAAATGCAACGACCATTCCCAAGACATTCGCAATGCTCCGAAAATTTCCCAACATCAAAATCACAAAAGCAAAAATGGCTAATCCAACCGTTAATATTTTTGGAGAAAAATTAGTCATTAATTTCATGCCTTCGATTGCGCCGAGCATATTCCCTGCTTGATAAGCTGCGCAGCCAAATGCGATGGATAGAAAAACTCCCCAACTTAATTTTGAACTGGAATCTTGATATTTTAAAGCAATGATTTCACCCAAACTTTTGCCAGACGCAATCGTAATTCTAGCCGCAGCTTCTTGCAAAATGATCGTGGCAAATGTTGAAAAGAATAATGCCCAAAGTAAAGCTATTTGAAAAGATGCGCCTGCTTTGGAAGCTGTTGTAACTGTTCCTGGGCCGATAAAAGCAGCAGAGATAATTGACCAAAAAACAATACTTCGAAAACCTTTGGAAAAGGAAATTACTTTTGCCATGATAAATAATTAATGATTTGAAATTCTAATCTAGGAAAAAGATTTACCTTTGCATCATGTCTGATAAAATTATTTCAAAAATAGATATTCGTAAGTTTGACTTGGATGCATTGGAAAATTATTTTCTCGAAATGGGAGAAAAGAAATTCCGAGCAAAGCAAGTTTATGAATGGTTGTGGAAAAAAGGAGCAAGATCATTTGGCGAGATGTCAAATTTGTCAAAAGGTCTTCGAGAATCTTTGGAAGAAAATTTTGTCATCAATGTGATTCAAGAAGACAAAGTGCAACGGAGTGCAGATGGAACTATTAAATCTCGGTACCGATTGCATGATGGACATATGATTGAAGCGGTTTTGATTCCAGTTCCTTCGGACAATCGATTTACAGTTTGTGTTTCGTCGCAGGTAGGTTGTAGTTTGACTTGCAAATTTTGTGCTACGGGAAAAATGAAACGAGTGCGTAATTTGGATGCTTCCGAAATTTTCGATCAAGTTGTTTTGGTCAACCAGCAAGCGATGGAAACATTTGGTCATCCTTTGACTAACATAGTTTACATGGGAATGGGTGAACCACTTTTGGCTTACAAAAGTGTGATGGAAAGTATCAAAATGATTACTTCACCTGAAGGATTAAATATGTCTCCTAGGCGAATTACTGTAAGTACAGCAGGAATTGCGAAAATGATTCGGAAGTTGGCGGATGATGAGGTGAAGTTTAATTTAGCACTTTCTCTTCATGCTGCCGATGATAAAAAGAGAGATGAAATCATGCCAATCAATGAGCAAAATAATTTGGCTGTGATTATGGATGCGCTTGAATATTTTTATCAAAAAACAAAAAATAAGATCAGCTACGAATATATTGCTTTCCAAAATTTCAACGATACGTTAGTAGATGCAGCCAATCTTTTTAAACTATGCAATCGTTTTCCAGTCAAAGTAAATGTCATTGAATACAATCCAATTGATGGGGCTGAATTTGAAAAATCATCAGAGGATCGAATTGATTTATTTGCTCAATACTTACGTAAAAGGAATGTTATGATAACTGTGCGAAGAAGTCGAGGAAAAGATATTGATGCTGCTTGCGGGCAATTGGCGAATAAGGAATAGGTTGAGATTTGCTGTTGAACTGTTTTCGCTTCGCTGACTATTGAACTGTTTCTAAGAAATATTTAAGTCAATTATTATTTCACAAAAACAGTATAACAGCAAGCGAAGCCAAAACAATTTAACAGTAAAAAATTATTTTAAATCAAAATCCACTAAACTAGAGAATTTTTTTACTCGTGCATTAATTGTTCGAGCATTTAATTTTTTCAATTTTCCAATACTAAATTCTTCCACACAAAATGAAGCCATCGCAGAACCGTAAATTACTGCCCGTTTCATGTTTTCAAAAGAGATACTTCCTGTTTTAGCGATATAGCCAATGAAGCCACCTGCAAAAGTATCACCTGCTCCAGTTGGGTCAAAAACTTCTGCCAAAGGCATTGCTGGTGCATAAAACATTTTTTCACCAGAAAAGAGCAAAGCACCATGTTCTCCTTTTTTGATGATTAAATATTTAGGTCCCATCTTCTGAATCACTCTAGCAGCCTTCACTAATGAATACTCACCAGACAATTGTCGAGCTTCTTCATCATTGATCGTGATAACATCTACATGTTTGATTACTTTCTTCAGAGCAGGCATTGCGATATCCATCCAGAAATTCATCGTATCTAAAACGATTAATTTTGGCCGTTTTTTCATTTGCTTTATCACTTTCAGTTGAACCTCAGGGGATAAATTTCCCAACATTAAATATTTAGAGTCTTTGTAACTCTCTGGTAATTTTGGATCGAAGTCAGCCAATACATTCAACTCAGTAGCTAAAGTATCTCGCTGATTCATATTATCATGGTACTTTCCCGCCCAAAAGAAAGATTTTTTACCTTCCTTAATATCAAGACCTTCGAGATTGATACCACGTTTCTTCATATATTTTAATTCTGCTTCTGGAAAATCATCTCCAACTACAGAAACTAAATTAATGTCTTTAGTAAAATAAGAAGCTGCTAAACTGATGTACGTACAAGCCCCTCCAACAACGCGATCTGCCTTGCCAAATGGTGTCTCGATAGAATCAAAAGCAACTGTTCCAACTGTTAATAAACTCATGCTCAAAAATATTTAAAAGTTTTTAAAAAAAAGTACTGCAAAGATTGCATTTTTTTTGTTTAAAATATATCTTTGCATTCGCTTTTAGAAAGATAGGAGCTATTTTATGTTTTTATTAGCAAATTTGCCCCCTTAGCTCAGCTGGTTAGAGCGCCGGACTGTTAATCCGTAGGTCCAAGGTTCGAGTCCTTGAGGGGGCGCAAAAATTAAGTCCTGTGATGTTATGTCGCAGGGCTTTTTTTGTTTTATAATTCTTTTTTTTTTTTTGTTAAAAAAAGAAAAACGGGAGTACTAGAATCTGCATTAATAAAAAAAGGATTGAAGGTCTAGGAACACTTAAAAAATAACTTATATCAGTTAGGCAATTATTTTGAGTCAAATCAGGGCATAAAAACAGGCGTTTATCTAGATAAATAACTGTTTTTATCACGCAGAGTTGGCTCAAAAGAAGAAGTCAAAGTGTTATAAGATATTCTTTACGTGTTCCTAAATACTTTCAATCCTTTTTTATTTTTCTGCCTATATTTGGCAGCAAAGTTTGAAAAAACAAAAGTCATGAATTTTATTTTAGTTTTTATTGGTGGTGGTTTGGGAAGTATTTGTCGATTTGGAATTTCTCTTTTTATGAAAAATCAGGGATATGTTTTTCCAATGGCTACACTTTTAGCGAATGCGTTGAGTTGCATTGTACTTGGTGCATTGGTTGGTTGGACGATGAAAAATGGAAATGCTTCCGATGTGCAAAAGTATTTATTGATGACTGGATTTTGTGGTGGATTTAGTACTTTTTCTACATTTACAAATGAAACTTATCAACTTTTTGAGAGTGGAAATTTGGCTTATGCTTTTGGAAATATTTTGTTGAGTTTGGTGGTTTGTTTGTTTTGTATTTATGTTGGAATGAAGTGCGTATAATACCAAATATGTGGTGGTCTGCTTCAGCTGACCTGAAGAATGAACATAGCGATTTTTCACAAAAAACCCCTCCTAGAAAATTAATCTAGAAGGGTTTTAGATTTTCATTCTGAGTTCGCTGCGCTCATTTTTTACGGTCAACTGAAGCAGACCACCACGTGTTTGGTGCTAACAGTTACGAAAGTTCCACGTTGATATTTAACAACACCGCATCATTCAACTCAATCACTTCCCCTTCCACTTCTCCCTTCGCATCCAAACTAGTCGCCAAAGTCTCCGTACAAATATAATCTTTAAATTGCTCCAACGCAGGACGAATTGCTTCATGATTTTCCAAAGTAACTGCAATCTTATCCGTCACATTAAAGTCACGAGTTTTCCGAATATTTTGAATCCGATTAACCAACTCTCGTGCAGTTCCTTCTGCCAAAAGTTCATCCGTAATCGTCATATCCAAAGCAACCGTCAATGCTCCATCATTCGCAACTGTCCAACCTGGAATATCATCTGAAGTGATTTCAAAATCTTCCAAAGTCAATTCATAAGTTTCCTCTCCGACAACTAATTGGTAACTATTCGATTTCTCCACAGCAGCAATATCTTCTTGAGAAAAACCTCCGATAGCAGCAGCAGCAGCTTTCATATTTTTACCCAACTTACGACCCAACGTTTTGAAATTCGGTTTGATTTTCTTTTTGATAAAACCAGTTGTGTCTGTCAAATATTCAATCTCTTTCACATTCACTTCTGATAAAATCAAATTTTTCACCGCTTCCACTTGCGCTTGAAAAGTAGTATCTAAAACTGGTAACAATATTTTTTGCAAAGGCTGTCGCACTCGATGATTTTCTTTTTTTCTAATGGATAAAACCAAAGAAGAAATTCGTTGTGCATAATCCATTCTTTCCTCCATCGCTGCGTCAATCAAGTCATGATTCGGTTTGGTCAAATAAGTCAAATGAACAGAATCATGTTTCCATCGACCATCATTTGCTTTTTCATTTTCACGAATAGTATCTGTCAATCTTTGATACAACCAATCTCCGAAAAATGGTGCAACGGCTGACATCAATTGCGAAACGACAACCAAACATTCATACAAAGTTTCGTACGCAGCACGCTTGTCAGCATCAGAATCACTTTTCCAAAAACGTCTTCGACATAATCTCACATACCAATTCGACAAATCATTTAAGACAAAATTTTCGATGGCTCGACAACCTTTAGTTGCTTCGTAATCATCCATCGCATCAGTATATTCTTCGATCAATGAATTCAATTTTGAAATAATCCATTGATCTATTTCAGGTCGATCAGCCATTGGAGTTGCCTTCGCTTCGTCCATTTCAAATCCATCAATATTCGCATACGTTGCAAAGAAATTATAAGTATTGAAAAGTGTTCCGAAAAACTTTTTACGCTTCTCATCTACTCCTTCACCATTATATTTTAAATTATCCCAAGGCGGAGAATTAGCAATCATATACCAACGGTTTGCATCAGCACCATACTTGTCCAATGCTTCAAATGGATCGACAGCATTGCCTTTAGATTTAGACATTTTGATTCCATTCTTATCTAAAACTAAACCGTTAGAAACGACATTTTTGTAAGCAACAGAATCAAAAACCATCGTCGCAATGGCATGCAATGTATAAAACCATCCACGCGTTTGATCGACTCCTTCCGCAATAAAATCAGCAGGATAATTCCGTTCAAATTTTTCCTTATTTTCAAATGGATAATGCCATTGCGCATAAGGCATCGAACCTGAATCAAACCAAACATCAATCAAATCCAATTCTCTTTTCATTGCTTGACCATCTTCAGTTGCTAAGATTACATCATCAATAAAAGGTCTGTGCAAATCATCTGGAACAGTTTGATCTTTCCCTAAAACTTTATTGGCATGTTCGATTTCTTTGGTCAATTCTTCGATAGAAGAAATACACTTTTCTATTGCTCCATCTTCTGTTCTCCAAATCGGAAGTGGTATTCCCCAAAATCTTGAACGACTCAAATTCCAATCTTGCAAGTTCTCCAACCATTTCCCAAAACGACCTTCCCCTGTCGAAGCAGGTTTCCAATTAATCGTTTTATTCAACTCTGACATTCGCTCTTTCATTGAAGCAGCTTTGACAAACCAACTATCCAAAGGGTAATATAAAATCGGTTTATCTGTTCTCCAACAATGCGGATAATTGTGTTCATATTTCGCAACGTTGAAGGCTTTGTTTTCTTTTTTCAACTTGATGGCGATGTCAATATCCACATTTATATAGTCAGGATTATCTTTGTAATTTTTCACATAACGCCCTGAAAATTCACCAACGGTATCTTTAAATTTTCCTTGCTTATCTACCAAAGTCAATGCACCAATTCCATTTTTCACTCCCACCATTCTATCATCCGCACCAAACGAAGGAGCGGTGTGTACGATTCCCGTTCCATCTTCTGTCGTTACAAAATTTCCTAAAATAACTCGGAACGCATCAGTCTTGCCTTGCAACTCTTCGATCTCATTTCCAAAATCTAACAATTGCTCATATAGAATTCCTTCCATCAACGCACCTTTGAAAGATTCGCCTTGCTCAATCATCTCAGGTTGGTTTTTTGCACCAAACCATTTCTTGATTAATGCCTCAGCCATCACGACACTTACGGGTAAATCTGTGTAGCTATTGAGCATTTTTATTTTCACATAATC
>Ga0209187_1002531_pt1 | contig 17112 bp, 10 predicted proteins | sample BantaG_FD_187430 | JGI IMG/M metagenome (GOLD analysis project Ga0209187, IMG submission 187430) | Marine algal microbial communities from Bantry Bay, Ireland - BantryBay_4 metaG (SPAdes) (version 2) | ecosystem: Host-associated > Algae > Red algae > Unclassified | place: Bantry Bay, Ireland... | reverse complement strand
TCTCCTGACTGAAGTGCTATCGTACCACTGTGCTGTCCTGTGATTTTTTTACCTATCCATTCGATCGAACTTGTTTCTGTATTAATTTTCTGTGCTGTCGCTAACTGTACAGCAGCTAACAGAAATACGATGATTGCTATATTTTTCATTTAAACGTTTTGTGATGTATTTAATAATGCAATATTAAGTCCATTTGCAGCACTAATGCTTAGGGTAAACTATTAAAATTATGTGAAAGTTACCCCTAAGGACTGACAAAAAGACGAAATTTCACTTTTGGAGCCCTCTTTCTTCTTCAGATTGCGTCAAAAATACTAACCTATGCCTAGGTAGGCTGGTGATAGCTACGGCTATGCCCGCGCTATTTCCTTGTCAAAGGATTAAATAGACACCTCATAACTGGATACCTTATTTCTTTATCACTCCTAAGTGTCTGCCAGTCTGCATTTTTAATCCAGAAACAAGAATTTTGCATATTGATATGGAACAGAATGATAAAAATATTACGGTTAGAGAGGTAAGATTTTAGAACGTCGTGCGACTACATAGTAGATCATTTATCGAACCCTTAAAATCATTTTCATTATGTGTCCATCCATAGCTCCATTCAAAACAGCTAAGCCTAGTCAAATCACAAGAAGAGAGACGCAAGTCTTAGAATTGATAGCTTATGAATATTCTACTCAACAAATAGCTGATGAACTCTTCGTCAGTTATGAAACAGCTATCTCCCACAGGAAGAACTTACGCAAGAAACTAAATGTAAAAAACACGGCTGGCCTAATCAGGAAGGCATATGAATACGGCTATCTCATTCTTAATATCCGATCAGTAGCTTGATTGCAGAAAGCAAAGTCTTGAAAAGCAGAAAGCAAGCGATATGCTTGGCACATTCAGAAAACACATATTTTACGTGAATGTCCACCTAATTACCAATGTTCAAATATATCATGTCGATTGTAGACAAAATCAAATTTACTCAATACAATACCTCTGAATATTCTCTGTAATGTATGGCTTAACAGACCAAAATATAGTTAGAGGTAACTTTACTGACATTCATATTTTTTATAATACTTAAGTCATCTGCTGACTGATCAACTGATGAAAATGATGCACACATTTCTCCATTGTCGGAGAGAATCTTCCTCTATTGTAGAATCTGGATTTTATCCCTTCTTGCACACTTTCCACCACAGCTTCATCTTCCAGCTCTGTGATGTCTATTTGATTAGCTGCACAGTCAAAGGTCGTGTCCTTAAACTGATAAGTCCTGAATCTCACTAAACTTAAGTCTTTGGCTTTTGGGTCTATGATGTTAAGTGATAAGCCCCAAGGATAAATATTGAACATCAGATTAGGAAATACCCAATAGTAATATGCATATATATTTCTACCATAATCAGGCGAATCTTTAGAAATATCAAAGCAAGGCTCGCCCTCCTTAGCCACGCCCAGCTGAAGATTACAATAGGTGTGAATCTGATATTCATATTCATCAAATGCCAAAGCATTGTTTAGTCCGGCATGGACGAATGGCACATGAAATCCCTCCAAATAGTTATCACAGTAGAGCGCCCAATGGCCATTTACGATATACTCCTTAGACATAGCTTCTACGTATGTCAGGGTATCGAATGGAAGCCATGATAGTCTATCTTTAATTGGCTGGATCAGTTCTTGAAAACTGATTACTGGATTAAGACTTGTAAAGTGAAGCCCCAGCCATTCCTCTAATGGAAGCTGATGCAAATTATCCGCTGGCGTAGGAAAGTCCTCTGTCGCGTCGAATTCTGGCATACTCTTAAAACTGCCATCCATCCTGAAGCATCTACCGTGATAACCACATGACAGCGTCTGATGACTACCTGCTGACTCTATGATGATTTTACCTCTATGAGTACACACATTAGATAAGCAATGCTGATGGCCTTCCTTATCATGAGTTCTGACGATCGGCTCATCCAGAAAGTGCTTCATCAATAAAGAGGGCATGACTTGGCCTTGAGATACTATATCTGTAGCATCACCAGCATACAGCCAAAATTTAGAAAAAATATCCTCCTTAGTTTTCTCAAATAGCTCAGTAGATGTATAAAAATCAGTCGGTAGTGTATATGATTTATTTATATCTGTATGTACGTTCAGCTTCATGAATGAAAGCTACTGAAATCCTATAAAAATGAATACGTAATCTTCGTATTATATCCCTATGCTTTTACACAATTAGTCAAGAGAAATATAAGTTGAAATCATACTTTTACAATGCTATGATAGAATACAAGCGACACATCCTGAATAATGGCCTGAGACTCCTGGTGCACGAAGATCCGACTACGGCTTTGATAGCGCTCAATCTATTATATGACGTAGGCTCTAAAGATGAAGATGCTGATAAAACTGGCTTTGCTCACTTATTCGAGCATTTGATGTTTAATGGATCTAAGAATATACCTGACTTCGATGCCCCGATACAGCTGGCAGGAGGTGAGAATAATGCCTTTACCAATAGTGACATCACAAATTTCTATGATATAGTTCCGGCGGATAATTTTGAAATTGCTCTCTGGCTGGAATCAGATCGAATGAAGGACTTAAGCTTTGATCAGAAAGGATTCGATACTCAGAAAAAAGTCGTCGTAGAAGAATTCAAGGAGACTTGCCTCAATATACCCTATGGGGATGCTTGGCATAAGCTCTCATCTATGGCGTATCAGTCGCACCCCTATCAGTGGCCGACTATAGGTAAAGTACCAGAGCATATTTCAGAGTCACACATAGATGATGCCAAGGCATTCTTCAAGCGGCACTATGCTCCTGACAATGCTGTCTTAGTCATCGCAGGACATATCTCATACAGCGAAGCCATAGAGTTGGTTGAAAAGTGGTTTGGTGATATACCTGCTTCTGGCCATCAGAAAAGAGTTTTAAATCAAGAACCACCTCAATTAGAAAAGCACAGCGAAACGGTTAAAACAGCCATTCCTGCTGATGCCATTTTCTTAGGCTTTCATACGGAAGGCAGGATGCATGATGATTATTATGCGAGTGACATCCTCTCAGACATACTGAGCGGTGGGCGATCATCCAGATTCTATCAGCGACTGTATAAAAAGTCTAATCTCTTCAGTCGAATAGAGGCGTACATCAGTGGAACTGCAGATCCTGGACTATTCATTATAGAAGGTAAGATGCCAGAGCACCGGACTGTACAAGAAGGTATAGATGCCATCTGGAAAGAACTGGAAGACATTAAGCAAAATGGAATCCAAGAACGAGAATTAGAAAAAGTCAAACACAAGATCGAGAGCAGTCTTTATTTTTCTGAAGTCAATGTGCTCAATAAAGCCATCAGTTTAGCATTCTTCGAATGGCTCGGAGATGCTTCTATGATCAATCAGCAAGCTGCTAAATATAATAGCATCACACAGGCAGACGTCCAGCGACTGGCTAATCAGCTATTCACAGAAGAGAACTGTAATGAATTAATTTACCTGAAGGAACCAATCAGCAAGCTGGATTAAGCCGTTACACAGCTTTCTAGTAATATTTTATATTCATCATGACAGCAGTGCCATTTTGGGTTTCAATAGATAATAAGCCATGTAATTTTTTCATAAAAGATTCAACTACTTGATATCCGCAACTTATCTGAGTCAAATTAGAAACATCCTGAATCATGGGTAATTTACAAATCAGGTAGGGTATAGTTAGATCACCACGTCTCACATGTAAGGACCATATAAGTGTCCTCTGTTAGCTAAACTAATACACTATGAAATACATCTTCTCTGCTCTTCTAATATGTATATCGATCAGTATATCGTCAAGTCAAGAATCTACACCTACCTCGCTATATATGAAGGTAGATCAGTTTGGCTACCTGCCCGATGCACCTAAAGTAGCTGTGATCAGCGATCCTGAAGTGGGATTCAATAGTGCATTGGCATTTACACCAGGCAATACTTTACAAGTACGCCGCTGGGCTGATGCATCCATAGCTTTCTCAGGTAGCCCATCACTGTGGAATAATGGAGAAGTGCATGATCAGTCTGGAGATCGAGGCTGGTGGTTTGATTTTACCAGTGTGACAGCTTCTGGCGACTACTACATCTACGATCCGACTAATGATGTGAGATCTCATCGGTTCACCATAGATGCTGATGTATATAATCAAGTCCTTAAGTCATCAGTGCTAATGTTCTACCGCAATCGATCTGGTATCGCAAAACCTTCAGAGCACAATGGCTCAAAATGGTCAGACGCTGGTGTATCATTTGCACAAGATGAGAATACACGAGATCTATGGAATCGTAATAATCTTGCGAAATATAAGGACATGAGTGGTGGCTGGTTTGATGCAGGAGACTATAATAAGTATGTCACATTTACACAAACGGTCGTACATGATCTACTATGGGCTTATCGAGAGAATCCCAGTGTCTTTGGAGATGACTGGAATATTCCAGAATCTGGAAATGGTATCCCAGATATCTTAGACGAGATAATGTGGGAACTAGACTGGCTCAAGAAAATGAATAATCCTGATGGCTCTACTCATATTAAAATGGGAAGCTTGAACTATGCTGACAATGGAAACAATCTACCAAGCACAAATACTGATCCTCGATACTATGGTCCGACTTGTAGTTCTGCTGAGATCGTGACAGCTGGCCTCTTCGCTCATGCAGCCAAAGTATTGGAGCCATTTTCTATTCTCACTCCTTATGCCAATGACTTAGAAAGTAGAGCAGAAACGACTTGGTCTCATGTGGTGGCGCAGCTCAATAATCCAAATACCTTAGACTTAGACTGCGATCTGGCTGATGATGACAATCGGATCGTCTCCGGTGATGCTGACTTGTCTTTGCTGACTCAAGTAAATTCTGGACTCGCCAGCGCTATATATCTGTATGACGTCACTGGAAAAGCAATATATCAAACTTACATCAATAGTCATCTTTATAATGCTGAGCCACTCAGTGCTAATCCATTTTGGTCACCATATGAAAGACCTTTAATCGATGCTCTTCTACACTACTCCAGCTTGTCTGGAGTCAATAGCACACATAGATCAGACATCAGAACCAGCTACTCCAATGAAATCACAGGACATGTTTATTTTGGTATGAATGAAGAAGATCTATATCGATCAGCCATGCGAGATGACCAATATCACTGGGGTAGCAATCAGATGAAAGGCACTTACGGAGTCATGAATTTATTAGCCAATAAATATAATCTGTCAGGAGCTGCCGCAGAGAGTTATGAGTCTAAGGCTTTAGAATTCGTTCACTACTTTCATGGGCTGAATGGCATGGGTCTCACTTACCTGACTAATATGCGAGCCTTAGGAGCTGAAAATTCAGTCAATGAAATGTATCATCAGTGGTTTGGAGAAGGATCTATCTGGGATAATGCTATTGATTCACCTAATGGTCCAGCCCCAGGGTTTTTAGTCGGGGGACCTAATGTATTTACGACGATTCCTTTAGGACCACCTTCTGACCAACCGAGTCATAAATCATACTTAGATTTTAATTCTATACAGAATGCTTCATGGGAATGTAGTGAACCGGCGATTTATTACCAGTCAGGATATATCAGACTCTTAGCTGCATTTGCTAATGAACCAAGTACTTGCCCTGCAGAAGGTACCGCTTGTGATGATGGAGATAGCAGAACGACAAATGATCTGTCAGATGGATTCTGCGGATGTAGCGGAGACTGCCCACCTAAAGGGACAGCCTGCGATGATAATGACCCACTAACGGTAAATGATCAAGAAAATGGGGCTTGTCTTTGCTTAGGCGGAGAAGCAGCTCCTGCAAATTCTTGTGATATTATCAGCAATGGAAATTTAGATACTAACACAGAATTCTGGTCTAATTATGGCTGTAATGCCACATGGAATAATGGACAGGTCAATATTTCAAATATTGAAACTGTGAATAATCCACCCTGGGAATCTGGATTTTTTCAAGAAGGATTAAGTCTTGTCGAAGGTAGAGAATATACCTTATCATTCTCTGCCTCTGCAAGTGCGCCAAGGTCCATCGTCCTCTCCATTAGCATCGCCAACGGACCCACAATTTACATCGACCAAAATGTACAAATCGGCACAGCTGAAAACACTTATTCTGTCACATTCACTAATGATGCATATACCACAGGAGCTGCTCAGGTGTTTTTATTCTTAGGTGCCTCAGCTACTGAGTTGAGCTTAGATAATTTCAGCTTAGGTGAAGCTTCTTGCTTTCTATGTGGTGATAATATCATAGAAAATAGCAGCTTTGACACTCAGGTAGATCCTTGGTTTTCGTGGGGTAGCCTTTCTGCTGTAGCCAATAATGAAGTACACATCTCGTCAATCACTGGCACTGATCCTTGGAACGCAGGTTTCTTTCAGCAAGGTATAGAATTCATTCAGGGACAGACGTATACGCTTTTATTTGACGCAAGATCTACAGCGGCCAGAGCTATGGTGGTGAAGGCAGCATTCTACGGACCTACTGATCACGAATATATGTATCAGGAAGTCAATCTGACGAATGCAATGACAAATTATCAGATGAGCTTTGTAGCAGATCATAATACTGTCACAGATGGTCGAATAGAATTCTACATAGGATCAGAGGCTTCAGATATTTATATGGATAACATCATCTTACTCGATGGCAACTGTGATAATAATAGCGATTGCCTATGGAGTATGGATATCAATGGACCAATTACTGAATCTATTTACCAAGCGGAAAATAATATCAGTTCTACTGCAATTATCGATGATCCTAAAACTGTCCAATTCAATGCTTCAGAATTTATACAATTAAATGCTGGCTTTGAAGTAGAGTCAGGAGCAGCATTTGAGACTATGATGGTCGGGTGTAATTAATAAGAGAGAGATGAGAGGTAAAAGATGAGAGATTAATTAAATACAGGTAAGAATCTGATTATCCTCTACGACTTAAAAATCCTTTATGTGAATTGCATAAGCAGTAAGCATAGAATTTAAAATTACAAACTTCAGAGATCGGTTAGTTAGTTTTGAATCAGGTGAATGGATAAAAAAATAGACATTTTAATCAATTAGCTAAGGTCCCCTTCTTCGAGGGGGATACAGGGGGCGAGTTCCTATATGGGCATGTTCAGTAGTAGTAAATAAATTCAGAATTAAGAGAACTGTTGGTCAAGCTGATATGACTTTAGCACTTTTAGGTCAAAATCTGTACAAATACTTACGTACAATTTAATTCTGTCAAATACCTTTTAGGTTGCTTTTTATCTGGATTAGATTCGTTTCCCCGTTTATTGCCAGAAACCCTTAAAAGCGAGGTAATATTTCAAATTCAAGACTCTCAATTCATAGACTAAACTTCCCATATTAATAAGGTCTTATTTGTAAAAATCTCTTTAGAATCGTAAAAGGATTTTTAGAAGTGGCGGCTGCCTGCCAGGTACCCGGAGGGCATTAGCTGGCATAGCTTCCGATAGCTATCGGAATGCTTACTTTTTTTGCAATTGAAAAAAAGCCTGTCCCGACCATCGGGGAAAGGCCCGCACGGCGAGTGCAAGTAAGCTTTGCATCTATAGAAAATGTGTTTATGCTTTACTTCTGAATACCCCTAAATGTCTTTACTATGAATCTCAAAGCCTTTCAAGCGAAATGAGATAAGGATTAAACATATAGCTATAAAGCTACATCCTTCAGAGATAGGTATTATACTTATACTTAGGTGAATCATAAATCAAAAAGAAATCAAAGATCCTAACACCACTCCAAAAGATCGGCTATCATCACAGTCTTCTAATGGCCCACATCGATTACTCGCCCATACAAAATCAAGCCTAAAGAATCTGGCTATACCAATTCCTAAATTATCTAATCCGATATGATATTCATCATACGCTTCACTCGTTGATGTATTTAAGTATTTATAGCCTGCGACAAGCTGAAAGTTAGTCTTTCTCAATAAAGGTAGCTTACTGAAAATAAAGCCCTTGAAGTGATGCTGATAATGGAGCTGGACAAATCCTCCATCAGTACTATTCTCATAATATGGCATCAATAGAAATTGCCTATCATATCTTTCTGTATCCCCTACATGAGTCTGATTTCCAATAAAATGAAAATAGTCTACAAAGTATTCGGGAGACTCTCCTAAAAATCCACCACCCATCGCATATACCCTGGAGTTACCATATATTCCCACACTTTGATTCTTAAATAAACTGGTATATAACAAATGAAAATTCACATCACTGGAGGCGATATCAAGCCCTGCTTTGTAATATAAATTGATGATGGGCCAGTCGCTGGCGCTCTTAAACTTGTAGTCAGGATATGACCACACTTCTCTGCCAAACTGAAAACCTATCGATGCTCTAAATATAAAAGCTTGATGCTGATCAAAAGCTGGAACATCATCAAATGGCACTTGAGGATTATTAGAAGAAAAATCCGGGTCTTCTATTTTATAACGATTGACTAGTGCTGTCCTGTCTTCATAATCGATAGATGTTCTAAGCCTGATTGCATTACCCACGTCTCTTGCCGCTGAGATAGAAATAAAATTTTTATCATATGCCTTAAGGTAATTCTCCTTTAGCCACCATGTAAATATTGTATTTACCGATCTGGAGATCGGTTCATTACGATTGAATTGGACTAATGATTTCCCAGCTGATAGTCGATATGATACGTTATTAAATCTGAGATCTCTATAGCTCAGATTAAAAGAAGGTCGCCATACTTTTTCAGATAATCCATATCCTAAATTACCACTCGCATTAATTAATATAGTCCTTGGCTTATTATAATACTTAGAATATCTCACGCCGAGTGAAGAGTTCCACCCTTGAATTGTATTTAAACCAATGATCTGAATCGGTGCATCAAAATTAAATCTGGTGCGCTTCTTAGAATTCTGATGGCTGTAACCAAGCAATAAATTAGATACATTAAATCGATTCGCTTCTGCGTCTATCGAATCTAAATAAGCCGGACTTTCTTTCACTATGCGAATGCTGTCTTTCACTATATAGTCTACTCTCTCCTCGCTGGTAAGCGGTATAGGCCGGATAGAGTCCCAGTATAGCTCATCATGTTCATTAGACTCTTCTAATACCTTATAGACTTCACTATTAAATAAATCATCTTCTAATTCACCAAACTTATAATCCGTGTAGACTGCTATAAAATTCCCTCCCAAATAAAAGCCAAATACACCCATCTTGAAGGTGATCACATTAGAAAATGGTACCCACTTGTCATTAGTTACTGGCGTATATAATTGTTTAAAATTAAGGGAATCAATGAAAGGCAATTGAGTCGCTTCCTTAGATGCATATAAGTCTACGCTATGAATATTCCATAACTCATCGTTAATATATATGTGCCCATGAAATACATTTCCATATTTATTCTTGGGAATAACTTTTATCTTATTGACTACATTTCCATTTCCTTCATAAGTGACACCTTCTAATTTGTATTTATAATGAGCCATTGCGCCAGAAGCTATCGGCGATAATAATTGCCGATTTAAATCTATTCTATTTTCATAGAAATTAAAGTCCATCTCTCTCGCACTGTTAAAGCTATAGCCCTGATCATCCCCAGAGACTTTAGAAGAATGCATCACTTCTTTACGCTTACCATCTTTATAATACAGACGAGATATTGATTCTGATAAATAGACGATGCCTTGTCGATTGCTGTCTAATGTCCCTTCCATATCTCCCACTTCTATTCCCATGATCTTCTCAGGCGCATCCGTCACTTTATTGAATCCTCGCACATAGACATCACAATCATAATTATCTAATTGATTTTTATAATAATCCCGTTTCGCTTGTGCCTTTCTGATGATGGCATATGCCGGATCTTCAGCATCTGCAGCTATGACGATTTCATCCAGTTTATATTCTTGTTGTCTTAAAATGATATTTTGGACTATCGATTCTCCATCTATATTTATATTGATGCTTTGTGTCTCATATCCTACATACTGAAACACGATTTCATATTCACCATTCTGTAAATTCAAAGCGTACTGCCCATTATAATTAGTAGAAGTCCCAATGGTGGTATTCTTCGCATAGATATTAACAAATGAGAGTAGTTCTCCATTAATATCTTTCACTGTCCCATTCAACTGACAGAATAGATGAGATACAAATAATAGTAACAATATAGAAATGGATGATCGTTTCATTCAAGATAGTTCGTGCATATGGCAGACGATCGATGTTCCCTATTTGTTAACAAGCGACCCTGTAATTAACGAAATCTTAAATAAAGAATTATGCAGAGCTGCTGATTACTCTATCTCAATTTCAGTGACTTTACTCATTATATATCCTACCCGATCACCTGCAATTTTAAGTTTAACACCAGATGAAAATTTTATAGGGGCAGTATATACCATCCATCGATTAGTATCTGGATGATCAACACCAATAATCTGATACGCCAGGCTAGCCCCATCAGTTGTAGTACTCACTGTGAGTGTCTGATTCTTTTGACTCACCTCAGGAGCAGTCACCTGAGGTTGCACTCCATTGGGCCAGAGTGAGGCTATATATTGAGATTCGTCAGCCATATGAGGGTCATTCATTCTTGACTGCCAAGCCGCTAATACTTGCTTAAGTTCAGTAATTTTATCAGTATGCGATAGATCATTTATGAGATTATTAAGTTCATGAGGATCATTCTCCGTATCAAAGAACTCGTACTCAGGCTTAGTCTCTCTGAACCATAATGCTTGCGCTTGAGTCAATTCTCCAGCTTCTCTAAGTCGATGTAGTTCTTGCATGATCGGCATTTGCTCTCGATAGGCGACCGGTAGAAACATCGACTTATTAGTCATGTAATATCGGATCAACTTATAGCGGTCGTCTCTCACTGCCCGATTAGCATCTCTCACCTTATCGAATCTGTCAGCTGCACTGAATACATATTGAGCCGGTTCAAGTCTCTTATATTCGCCCAAGAATGCGCTGCCATCTATATCCTCTGAGGGTCTGATACCAGCAATAGAAAGTACTGTAGGAGCCAAGTCGATGAAGCTCGTCATTTCATTATTTCTGCTGCCTGCCAGCCTCTGGTCAGGATGCCTAATGATCAGCGGTACTTTTATTCCTGAGTCATACAGCAATCGCTTCTGTCTGGGCAGTGGACCACCGTGATCAGAGTACCAGAATATGATGGTATTATCTAAAAGGCCATCCGATTCCAACTGAGCGATGATCTTACCAGCCTGCGCATCCATCTGCTTGATATTAGAATACATCTGCCTGACATCCTGCCTACCTACTTCTGTATCAGGTAAGTATGGAGGTACATTAACTTCCATGTCTCGGTCTACCCAAAGTGAATCTTTTGCTCTCGCCCAGATTTGAGATTCATGTGTAATGCCTAAATTAAAAATAGAAAAGAAAGGCTGATCTTCTCTATCTCGATTACGCCAATGAGCATTATTATCACAAGCATCCCATGCAGTAATCGTCTTTACAAATTGGTAATCTTCCTTTGCATTATTACTACAGTAGTAACCAGCTGCTCTTAAATATTCACTCATCATCTTTGCGCCACTAGGTGGAATAGCTTCATAGGCATGAATCCCCTCAGGCAGCTGTGTCTTCGTGTAATTATCTATCATATCTTGCGATAGATTAGACCTGAACCAGGGACCAGTCCGCATGTGATTAGATCCGATTCTGGATGGATACATCCCCAGGGCAATAGCAGATCTCGCAGGTGCACACACCGCTGCTGGAGAAAAGAATCGATCATAGCATATCCCTTCTTTTGCAAGTCGACTTAATGCAGGCGTGGCCACTGTAGAATCTCCAAACATGGGTAGATACTCACTTAAATCTTCTGCTACAATCCAAACGATATTCGGATACCTTTCTATATTATTTTCCTCTTTTAAACTGATAGGATTTTGCTCATTCTCAATAGTGCTCTGAGTAATCTGAGTGCTCTGAGTAATCTGAGTGCTCTGAGTGCTATGGCAAGCATACAATTGTAGCAAAAGACCAAACAAGCCAATCCTTAATAAATGATTCATAATTTGCTTTTTAAATAATTATACCTGAGAGAAATTGGTTTGGACCAAGTAGACCAGCAAACCTATTTCTTTCTAAAACTATACTTGATCTATTTTATACCGATAGCTATCTCTATAAAATAGGATCGGTATATATGGTTCAGTCGGCAATCTAGTTAAAATACTTCTTAACTACCCATTCTGGCTGATGTCGATCTACTTTACGGACGAAGCCAGATGGATCGAACTCCATAGACTCCTTTTTAGCAGCGGTCAGTGGATGAGGGTCATTATACTTTTCTTGCGCTGCCTGCATTACCTTCATTAACTCCTCTACTTTACTTTGATAAGATTTATCTTCTGCCAGATTAGTCAGTTCATGTGGATCTTCAGTAAGATTAAACAATTGATTATGATGAATCTTAGGATATCGAATCAGCTTCCAGTCTCCTACCCTGACTGCTCGCTGTATGTCTTCATACGTCGTAAACATATATTCTCGTCCTGCAAAGTCTGATGTTTGCCAAGCATCACTAAGTACCAAGCTTTCGCGATTCCACTTCCTGTCAGCACCAGCAAAGTCCATGATCGTCCCGAATAAATCTAATAAATAGACAAATGCATCTGTCGATTTTCCTACTGGAATATCAGGACCCATAATCGCAAGCGGAGCTTTCATACTATGTTCATAAAGGTTCTGCTTTCCTAACAGTCCATGGCTGCCCATGGCTAAGCCATGATCCGCCGCAAATATGATGATGGTATTTTCATAGTGCCCGCTATTCTTCAGCGCATCGATGACGCGACCTATCTGCTCATCCATGTGACTGATCAGTCCATAGTATTCTGCTATCTGATCCTTGATGACGGATTCTTCTCTGGGCCAGCCTGTGAGTATCTCGTCTCTTCCTGTCATCCAGCCCGTATGAAAAGGATGAATGGGCTTAAAGTTAGCAGGGAGATTCATGTCTTTGCCTTCATATAAGTCCATAAATCGATCTGGCGGTGTTCTGGGATCGTGAGGAGCCGTATAGGATATATATGCATAAAATGGATCACCACTCTCAGCTTCATGCCCACTGATAAAGTCCACAGCAGCATCCGTAAATAGCTCAGAAGAAAAGCCTTTAATGAGCTTGGGTGTAAATGTATCATATGCTATTTGGTCTTGAACCGGCACCTGATAATGGTCACTCATACCACCAAACATGACATTCTTTCCAACATCCCATCCTTTAAAGTCTCTGGACGTCCGCTTATAAAAATCTGTGTGGTATTTGCCAGTCGCAAAAGTGGTATAGCCTTGTTTCTGTAAAAACTGAGGAAGTATCTCCACCGTATCCAGATCTGCGTAGACATGATTCAGACTCTTTCCTGTCAGCATCATAGATCGGCTTGGTGCACAGACTGCACCGTGGTGCGAACCCATACAGTAGGTATTATTAAAGCTATACCCGCCTGTGATGATGTTGTCAATGTGGGGTGTCTTTATGATCGGATTACCATTTGCACCAATCGCATCTGCTCTCAGGTCATCGGCTAAAATGAATAGAATGTTAGGTGTAGTGCTGAGCTGTTCTTTATTCTGACATGAGACAAAGATAGAGCAGCACAGTATCATCAGACTTAAATGTCTATAAGTTTTTTTCATGTGTCTAAAAATTACAATTTTCGGTCATCAGCACCCGATATATTGATCATACACTTGGGTGTTTTTATTATCCACGTCATAGACGTTACATATGGACTATTTCTATGAAAATAATATAATTGTTAGAGAATGGATAATTATTAGGACGATAGACGATAATGGTAGACTACCATCGTTAGTTTCTGAATATAATAGACAAGAGAGATTGATTAAGAAATGCATGACAATTCCAATTATCTAAATAATAACATATTAAAGGTTGAAATGTGCTTTAAATATTTTCGAGACACCATACTGAAGTGTGATATTATCCCGAAGAAAAATTGGATTGGGACTTTATAAATCAACAAACCTATTTTTTTCGGGCATTATACTCGATGTATTATAAACTGATATACCGATAGCTATCGGTATATAATAGAATAGGTAAAGATTCTATAGCGGATTAATGTGACATTTCGGAACGATGATTGTCTTATCATTAGATAAACAAGCAGATCATCAAAATACATCGTAGATGTCGGTACGAAAATTGACACCTTCATATATTTTAAGCATTTTGGTCTGACCATGATACGTTAATGAAATATATCTCTCTATATATCATCTTCTATTCCTGCTGCTTCTCGCTGCTTAGCACTGCTATGATAGGACAGCAAGCAGATGTAGATTACTCATGTAGTGTAGACGAAGCGAAGGTAGTACAGTTTCCATTTGAAATATCATCAGTGACGCTCAATACGGGAATCACGCCAAATGAAGTGGTTAGCATTGGAGAGGATGGTACTATTCTCATAGAATCAGTGGAGACTTATGGAATAGGCCTCGCGCAAGCAACGAATAATGCCATTGCGACATGCTTAAGTGATTTTGGAGATGACTTTGAAGGTATCGTCTACCTATTTGAGCAAGATTTCAGATTTTACTACGGCGTCCTTTTGGAAGGATCTTCTACTTCTAATCCCAATCGATTCTTTATCATGAGCACAGATTCTAATGCAGAATCAAGTGTGCGGAACTGTAGAGTAGAGACTACGGAAGGGCTTACATTTAGCATGCGTAACGGAACCAGCCTAAGCTATATAGGCAATGATGGATTAGAAGGCGTCAGCATAGATCAGGAAGGATTCTTATATGTCGTGGAAGAAAATGAAGAAACGGCAAGACCTACATTATATAAGTCATTGATCAATTTTAACAGGCTACTCGATTTCAGCGATGGTTCATTAATTGTCTTAAAGGAAATCGAGACCGCCGTCAGTCAGCAGAGCTTTTATCGGGATGAAGCAGATTTTTCTGATGTATTCCATTTGAGCCGATTAGATACTATTTATCGAAATGAGCTCTTACTTTTATCAGAGACGCGGAAAGAGTTTTATCACATTGACTTAGACAGACCAGACTTTATAGATATCATCTCGCTGGCAGATCTTCAGCCTTCGTTATCACAAGTCTACAAGCCAGAAGGAATCGTGCTCAGCCGCACTAATATGTACATCACTTCTGATAATGATGGAGACATCAATAGTACGACACACTTTTCTATTAAGAAAAATCCAGTCATTGATGCAGGCCCTAGTCGATCATTTACCGTCGGAGATCCACCTACGAGACTTGGGGAAATAGCAACTGTAGATGGCTATACTTATGAGTGGTCGCCTTCCAGATGGCTCAGCGACTCGACATCTGCTCAGCCCATAGCCACTCCAGAAAGCAGCATCCGGTATACCTTAGTTGTGACAGATGAGGATGGATGTACTTCCACTGATATGATAGACTTTATGGTGACTGTGCCCGATCTAGATGGTGACGGATTCAATGCCATCAGCGACTGCGATGATAATAATTCAATGATCAATCCATCAGCAACTGATATACCCGATAATGGCATAGACGAAGACTGTAATGGCACTGATGCGGTGACTCAAAATATAATGGTAGAAAATATAACTGGACAAGTGGTAGATCCTGATAACTCAGGCGTACTAGATGTATGCATACTTATTGGTGATAGCATCTATACCAAAACTGACTCCATGGGATTGTGGACTATCTCCGTAGCTGTTCCCTTTGATAGTTTAGAAATAAACTTTAGAAAGGATGAAAATTATGCCAATGGGCTTTCAGGCATAGATCTGGTACTCATCACTAATCATATACTGGGTAATGACACTCTGAATACTGATCTTAAAATAGCAGCAGCAGATACCAGCGGAGATGGCAGAACCACCGCACTGGATTTAGTCTTGCTCCTGAGAGTGATACTGGGCTTCGTGGATGACTTTCCCGATGATAGAGGATCATGGGACTTTATACCTTCTACATCAGTCTTATACAGTATTCCTGATGAAGATATCATCACTCAGGCATACAAAGTAGGTGATGTAAATAATAATGCTACACCATTAGAGTAGATGCCAGCTGATGCCATGTCGCATTAGACTTATAGTCCACGACAAATCCTGAACTAACTGTATGCTTCAAAGAGATCGCTTCAAACTTAATTAGTTTACTCAAGTAAGCAGAAGCACTCGTAATCAGATCAGATCTGAATCCACTTAGAGCTAACTCACGTAAGGCATTCATATTAAAAATGTAGGATACTATTTTTCCAAAATGATACAGCTCTGACTGCGAAGGTCTATCTAAAAAGGTAATATCCAGAGAAGTGCATATTTGATCTTTGACCTGCTTGAAATATTTATTTTCAGTAATATATTCTCTAAAATTAGTCACTTTCTTCTTACGCATATCCTTATAAATGAAAGTGCCATTCTGATTATAGAGAACATCATTAGACCCTTCAAATATCTGGAACGGCCGACTGTCCATGATGGCTCTTCCCATGAACTCATCGAGCTTATATCCTTTTCCACCAAATAGCTGCACACCTGACTGCGCAGACGCTTGCATCAGATCTGTACTGACGGCCTTAGTGGCATTAGCTTCGAAAGACATAGTAGAAAGATCACTATCCACATATGATGTATGTGAGCAATAATGACATAGTGCTGATATGATCGTAAATGATGACTGTATCTCATTAAGTCTTTGCTGTACTTGATCCATAGATATGAGGCTCGACTTACCGATCATCCTTTCACGACAATACGCAATAGAATCATCTAAAATCCGATGGACAAATCCTAATGCCATACCTGGAAACTGCATCCGAGATCTATGCAGTAGATCCAGCATCATACGGATCCCTGTACTCTTAGGCAGCATCCTTTGCGAAGCAGGAATATCAAGATCTAACTCATTGACACCATAAGGTATCATGTGCAAGCCAGCATTCTGATATAGCTCTGAGACTTTGATCTCTTGTCCCGCTTTAGATACATCACAGAGAAACATAGATACATCCTTCCCTAAATTATCTTTTTCATCCTTCTCTCTACATGT
>Ga0209187_1002527_pt1 | contig 17140 bp, 13 predicted proteins | sample BantaG_FD_187430 | JGI IMG/M metagenome (GOLD analysis project Ga0209187, IMG submission 187430) | Marine algal microbial communities from Bantry Bay, Ireland - BantryBay_4 metaG (SPAdes) (version 2) | ecosystem: Host-associated > Algae > Red algae > Unclassified | place: Bantry Bay, Ireland... | reverse complement strand
AATGTAGAGATGGTATGACGCTCTTCGTAGGTCAGGTGTTGGTAAGGCATTGTGCATCGGTTCGGTTTTGATCGGCGGAACCAGTGCTGATGAAATCAACTCCTGGCCTGCTTTTCAAACCAACCCACGCACTTCCATTTTGAATCCAAGCCCGATAAAATGGACAGCGAGTGCCCAGTTGTTTGATGATTTTTAGTTTAGGTTCTCGTTTTGGTTTTGAAAGTAATTCCGAAGATGACTTTCAGGTGAGTTGTAGCCCAGTGAACTGTGGAGACGGCTCCGATTGTAGAAGGTCTCGATGTAGTCAAAGATCGCGCGCTGTGCGTCGATCTTGGTCTCGAAGCAGCAATCATCAGGAAAGCTTTCTCGCTTGATCGTTGCGAAAAAGCTCTCGCTCTTAGCATTGTCATAGCAGTAACCAAGAGCCGACATACTCTGATCGATTATTGCATTCCTAGCTGCGGGTCGTGCGCTAGGATGCTGGCCGCTTTTTTTAAGATTTCGCGCTGCCGTTTGAGGTGCTCCACCTCACGGCGCAACTCAATATTTTCCTTCCAGAGGCGCTCAGCATTTCCTTCCGAAGCATCCGCGTTTTCTCCGGCTGGGTGCCCTTTGCTCTCGCTGAGCATCTTGTCCCTCCAGCCGCGAAGACTGCCGATGCTGACACCGAGTTCGCGAGCGACTTGCGCCAAAGGTTTTGCGCTGGTTCTCAGCAGGTCAACGGCTCCTTTACGGAACTCTTCAGTGTAAGTTGGTCTAGTCTTTTTCATGGTCGCAATTCTAGTTTTTAGAACTGAGCGATCTTTGTCCATTGAATCGGGGGAGCTTCAGGGTTCTGTTGACCGCTTACGTTTTGGAGGGCTTTGATGTTTTCCTTTCAGCCTCAATTCTTGTCTTGGTGCCCTGAGGGGGGATTAGCGGGGCGATGGTTCCCATTCGGTCGCTGTATCGATGGCGATCTTTGAGGGTGTCTACCTTGGCGCGCATCGCTTGGCAGGGTGGTCGAGGGCTTGGGCTTTGAATTCGTCGGTGTATCGCTTTCTTGGTTTCATGGATCGAGTCTTCATTTGGTCAAGACGTGGTCTAAGAAATTACCGCACCTCGGATGACCTCTTTGAAAAACGAACGACCAGCGATAGCGCTCATTTCCAGAAATTCTCAATTTTTCAGGATAAATCCTCAGATGTCCCTAAGTCTCACCAATCGCCTTCGGAACGGATTCGACCGCTTCCAGATTGGCTGAACGTGGATTGGTTTCTGTGATAAAGCTCCCAATCGAGAGCGAGTCCTCTTCCGCCTGAAGTGAGCACTTTAGGCCGAGTTCCACTGAATGAACCTCGTTCCGACCATTGGCCCGGGTCTTGCCGAATTCTCATCAGCCTCTTAAGGTCTGTTTGATGACCCATCCCATCCTCGCAATCGACCACGGCGATGCCCGCATCGGCCTCGCCGCTACCGATGAGTTCGGGATCGGGGCGCATCCGGTCGAGACCGTCGATGCGCGAAAAGAGGGCGCTATTTCCCGTATCGTGGAAGTGATCGCCGAGCGCAAGATCCGGGCTGTCGTTCTCGGCCTCCCACTCCGCATGGATGGCTCGGAAGGGCGCAGTGTCGTGAAGGTCCGAAAGTTCGGCAATGAACTCACAAAGCAGCTCGGCGAGATCCCCCTGACTTATTACGACGAGCGCTTCACCACTATGACCGCGTCCGACAAGCTCCGCGAAGCGGGGAAAAAAGCGAAGCACCAGCGCGGCCTTATCGACCAAGCAGCCGCGCTCGAAATCCTCAACGACTACCTCGGCTGGTAATCTCATCATGCGTCTCAAACTCACCATCGCTTACGACGGCTCCTCCTTCCGAGGCTGGCAATCCCAGCCTCAAGGCGGCACCGTGCAAGATCTCATCGAAGAAGCTATCGAGACCACCGGGAGCGAAAAAGTCCGTATCCATGCCGCCGGCCGCACTGATGCCGGAGTCCACGCCCTCGGGCAGATCGCCCACTTTGACCCGCCCTCTCATCTCACGATGAACCCCTTCAACTGGGTCCCGGCGATCAATACCAAGCTCCCCCACTCCATCCGCATCATGGCCTGCGAGGAAGTCGCGCCAGACTTTCATTCCCGCTATGATGCGATCTCGAAGACTTACACCTACCGCCTCAACACCCTCCCCATCCTCCCGCCCTTCGACTCCGGCCGCGCTTGGCATCTCCCCCGCCTCCTCAATCCCGAGACCCTCGAGGAAGCGCTCGCCATCTTCCGCGGCACCCACGACTTCCGCGCCTTCTCCTCGCTTCGCGGAAATGAGACCGCCGAGACCGATTACGTCCGCAGCATCACCGAGGCCTCCTTTTTCCACACTGATGACGGCCTCCTCCTCCGCTTCACCGGAGATGGCTTTCTCTATAAAATGGTGCGCTTTCTAACAGGTGCCGCCGTAAATGCCTCGCAAGGCTACCTCCGCCTCGACGACCTCGCCGATCTCGTAGAATCCCCCAGCGAAAAAAAATCCCCCCTTTGCGCACCCGCCGATGGCCTGACGCTCCTCGAGGTGGCTTACTAAAGTCCCTCTGACAGCGAGCCCCCGGGGCCTGAAAAATCTTCTCAAAGCTTGCCCCACTTACGCCAGCGAAAGAGAATCGCCCCATGATCATGGCCAAAGCCTTTTGGAAAGCGCGTCTCGTGACGGCCACCCTCATCATCCTGGGCTCGATCTTAGTTCTCTTCCCGGCTTGGCTCCCAAATCATCCGCGTCTGCCGACCGAGGAAAGCGCCGTGGAAGCGCTACAAATCATTCTTCTGCTCGCAAGCGCCGCCTTCTGGTTCGGCGCCGCCCGCTCGGCTGGCGAGACCGGACCCTACTATCGCATGATGGGGGCCGGGGGGATCGCGGCCGCGCTTGGCGAAGTGGATGGCTTAGGCCGGAGCATCTTCGACTTCCCCTCGTGGGTCGTTTTTGTGCTCCCGCTCCTCTATATCCTTATCCTCCTCGTGCGGCACCGGAAGACCTTCCCGGCATTTTATACTGAGTTCAGCACCCACCCCGCCGCCGGATTCTTCGCCTCGGCCTTGATCATGATCTACGTCCTCGCCCGATTCTTGGGGACGTCTTACCTCTGGAAAGCCGCACTCGAATCAAACTACCACCCCGACATCCCCCAAACTGTCGAAGGCTACCTCGAACTCCTCGCCTGCTACCTCCTTTTCGTGGGCACCATCGGGCTCTGCCTCCGTGATCGCAAACACGATCCTACTGAAGACTAAAAAGATCGCGCCACTTCCTACTCCAAGAAAATTTCGTCATGCCCTACCCCGTTCATCATATCGATCCCCACTGGGTGCTTGAGTCAGAACAACTTGGCACCAAAGAGAAATTCTGGTTTCGCGCACCGGCAATCATCGAAACCAATGGTGAGCCCTTTCATAAAGCAGAGTGGCTCTTCAAATACCCCACAGCAGGGACAGGACAACACTGGGCAGAGAAAATCGCTTATGAACTGGCCTGCCGCATGAAAATTCTTGCTCCCCGGGTAGAACTCGTGGAACTCGATGGAGAAAAAGGAAGTGCCACAGAAAATTTTACACAAGAGGGTTATGATCTTTTCCATGGCAACCAAATCTTAGCAGGATTTGATTCTGGCTACGCTCCCCATCAAAGATTTCGTCAAAACGATCATACCATCGGAAGAATTTTTGACGCTTTGGGCATCTTGTTCGTCGATGGCGATGAAGCGCAACGAGCAAAAGAAAAGCTAGCAGGATATCTACTCCTCGACGCTCTCATTTGTAATGTCGATCGCCATCATGAAAATTGGGGCGTGCTACGCAAACAAACAGAGGACGGATGGAGAGGTAGAATTGCACCCAGCTTCGATCATGCGTCCTCACTCGGCCGCGAACTTCAAGACTCGGGAACGAAACAAAATCGAGAGCGATACCTACATGAACTCGGAATCGCCAAATATCTAGAAAGAGGACGGGGGCCTATCTTTGTCGATGGCACAGGTAAGCATGGCCCGTCTCCTCTACGCCTAATCGAGCGAAGCCTGGAAATCGACGAACTCGCACCCTTTTTTCAAGCAGCCCTACCTAAGCTCAATCACTTTACAGCTGAGGACTTCGAGACAATTGTTCAAGAAATTCCCCAAAGCTGGATGTCAGACTTGGCACGTGATTTTGTCTGTTCACTCTTGAATGAATCTTTATCCCAGCTTAAAGAACTGTCATGACGGAGGAGCGAACATTCTACCTAGGATGGCAAGCAAGGGAGAGCCGAGCTTGGTATCCAGTAGGCCGTCTTGACGCTTCTGCCGAGCGGGACCATTACACTTTTGCTTATACCCGAGGAGCTTTGTTCGCTCAGGAGGCGGATCAATTCACCGCTCTCTATGATTTCCCTAAGTTAGAGAAACACTACGAGTCCGACGAGTTGTTCCCTCTCTTTAAAAATCGAATCATGACGCCGGGACGGCACGATTTCAGAAAATACCTTCAACTTCTCGACCTATCAGGAGATCAGGCTGACCCTCTCGATATTCTTGCCATCGACGGCGGCTACCGGGCCACAGACTCTTTTCAAGTCTTTCCCAAGATCACAAAGACCGAAGACGGAAATTTTTCTACTCGATTTTTTCTACACGGAGGAAAACACACCAACCCAGACTCACAAAGAGAGCTCGAAAAACTGACAGCTGGTCAGGAGCTTTACATTACGGCAGAGCTGACCAACCCAGCCACAGGAACTGCGGTGCAGCTCCAAACCGAAGACTACTACATGCTCGGCTGGGCACCACGCTATCTCGTTCATGATCTCGTCAGTGCGATGGCTAATTCTCCTGGGCAAATAAATGCCAAAGTCATTCGCGTAAACCCAGTTCCCGCTCCATCCAAGCAACGGGTTCTCGTCGAACTTTCAGGAACTTGGCCGGAGCAATTCAAGCCCATGCAAGGAGAAGAGTTTCAAGTGCTACCCGCTTGAACAGCTAATCACATCTTCATCCCCCCTTTCACTTTCTCTTTGTTGCACTCGCCTGCAGACTCAGATTCTGAGAACCCCTGCTACGGTCTCGCCAGTTCTCTCCTAGCCTCACTAGGATAGAGATTCGCCTCGAAGCGGTTCATCACTAAAGCGTAGCTCACTCCTGTCTCGGGATCTGCGAAGCCGTAACTCCCGCCTGCGCCGGGGTGGCCGAAGCCGCTTTTTTCTGGGCCTTGGCCGAGCATGATGCCGAAGGCGATACGGTTCTCGATCTGCTGGATGAGATCGAGTCCAGCGATGCGCTCTTCGGTGAGTTCTGTTAGGAAATCCTGTCGTAAAATCCAGTCGTAAAATTTTGCGAGACCTCGCGCGGAGCCGACGCCTCCCATTGCGGGGAATCCTGCTTCCCACGCGCGGGGCCGGTTCATCTCACTCACGCCCGCGAGATCTGATGGCGAGGCGAAGGCTTGGCGGGTCAGTGAGCCCTTAGTAAGAAGAGCTTCGTAGAAGGCCTCTGGTTTTCCGCCTTTTCCTACTCGTGCAGGAACAAGTTCGGCGACGCGATGATGCTCGCTCTCCGGAAGGCCAATCCAGAAATCGATCTTATTCGGCATGGCGATTTCTTCGTGGAAAAATTGCCCCAAACTTCGGCCATCGACCCGCCGCACCACTTCATCGGCGAGGAAGCCAATGGTCCTCGGGTGATACCCATGCACTCCCGCTTGCCACTTGGGTTCTTGTTTCTCCAGCGAGGAAATGACGGCCTCCCGATCCCAGATCGAGGCCTTTTCATCAAGTCCCGCGAGCCCTCCTTGGTGAGAAAAGAGTTCGCCGAAAGTCAGCTCGCTCACCTTTAGCTCAGGCCAAACGCGCTCGACCAAGCTCTCCGCATCCATCCCCGCGCGATGCAGCGCCATGAGGACGCTCACCGCCATCGGGCCCTTCGTGGCCGACCATACCGGAGCGAGAGTTTCGCCATCCCAGGGAATCGTTTCTCCACGATCCCGCCAGCCGCCGTGGAGCGAGACGATCTCTTCCCCATTCTTCCAGGCTACAAAGGAGGCGCCGAGTTCTTCCCCCTCGAGGAGCTTCTGAAAACGTTCTTCGGTCATATCTCCAGCTCTCCTTGTTTCAGCTGATCGGTCGGCTCGATGAGCGCGGCGAGATGAGTTGAGAAAAGGCGACACTCGATCACGTCAACCGCGACCCCGAAGACCTGCGCGAGCGCGCGGCGATAGCTCTTCATTTGTCCGGCGTAGCGCGAGGCGAGTTCATCCGCGTCGACTGCATCAGTCTTAAAATCGATCACTTCCACACGGGTCACCACGCCATTCTCACGGAAGACGTGCATGCGATCCACGATGCCCGTCATCCACTTACCATCGATAATGAGCTCGATCTGCTGCTCGCGGTAAAGCTTCCCTCCCTGATCTTGGAAGACGGCATGGAGCGCGGGAATCCTAAGCGCGTCTTCCACGATCTTCCCCGCCTGACTAAGCGGTTGATCGGGAATCTCTCCGGGGGCGAGCCACGCGATCTTCTCACAGAGCTTATGCACTTCAGTGCCGATCTTCCGACCCATGCCGCTTCCCGTGGCGAGGTCACCTTTATAAGAGGAAGGAGGATTGCCGCGTGGCCGTAGCGGGATCTTCTCGCCTAATGTTGGCAGAGGGGATTCTTGCGCCTCGAGACGATCCTCCACTTCTCGGGTCCACTCCGAGTCGCCGCTCTGGAAGTCTTCCCCAGCGGATATCCGCACGAGATTCGCCGGGGAGCGCCAAGTTTCCTTCCCCTTTCGGCTGGGAGGTTCATTTTCTAGGAAAAGATAAAGGCCGCGCTTCGACCGGGTGAGGGCGACGTAGAAAACGCACATCGATTCGTAAAGCTGCTCGTCCGCCCAGCGTGCTCGCGCCTGCTGAAGCTCGGGGATCTGCTCACGCGCCCACTTTGCAGGAGACTGTAAGAGCCAGTCGGCGCCACGGGCGACCTTGAAGTAGGTCTCGTCAGGGATCTGGCTGTCGCCGACCCCGGGGAGCATCACGACATCGAAGCCGAGGCCTTTTGACTTATGAATCGTCATCACCTGCACCGCAGCCGCGCCGGGAGCTTGGCTGACTTCGAGATCAGAGATCCAGTCGCGCGCGGCTCGGGGGCTCGAGTCAGGTCCAGCATCGAACTCCGCGAGCGCGGAAATGAAATCGCTAGCACGGCGCTGGCCGTAGCCGGAAAGGTTTCCCCATTCCGGCTCCACGAGATTTTCGATGAATCCGGAGAAGCCTTTTTCTTGCACCTGCTGTAAGACGCCATCCCAGCGCGCGAGCCACTTATCGCCGAATTTCTCATCGAGTTGCGCCGCGAGCGGAGACATTGCGATGACTTCTTGAGAAAATTGATCAGCAGGATTAGCGAGCCATTTTACGAGGTGAGAGAGTGCTACGCCGATGGCATGGTCCGCGCAGGGCTTGCGCTGGCCCTCCTCGATGACATCGAAACCCTCTGCGCGAAGAAGGTCAGCATAAGTCTCGACCTGCTTCCCGCTGCGCACGAGCACGCCGCAGCTCAGCTTCTTATCACCGATGCCGATCGCCTTCATCTGCGCGATCATCGCCTCACCGCATTCCCCGCGCGCCACAGTCGTGACCTTTGCCTCCCCCGTGACATCTGGCTTAGCGGAAAGGTGATCTTCCCAAACCCAGCGCTTGTTGAGACCTTTTCCAAAGAGACCTTCAAGGGCCTTCCCGTTTCCACAAATGGCATTCACCAACTCAAGGACAGCTGGGCAGGAGCGGAAGGACTTGGACATCGACTCGACTTCTAGGCCACCCGCGTATTGCTTGGTGAGATCATCAAAGAGACTGACATCTCCGCCGCGCCAGCCATAGATCGCTTGCTTCCGATCACCGACGACGAAGAGCCCGCCTTCCGGGTCACTGACGGCTTCGGTAATGAGTGATTCAAGCCCCTGCCACTCGGCGTAGCTCGTGTCTTGGAACTCATCAAGGAGCCAGTGGTCGTAGCGGCCATCGAGACGGTAGTCGACCAACTCGCGGCGCAGGCGCCCCTCCTCGCTAGTCATGCCCTCGCTGAGGAGGTGCTTCACGTCATCAAAGCTGAGGAGTCCTTTGGACCGGAGTTGTCGCTCGTATTCATGATCGATCTGGCCGATGAGATCGCCCACCGCTTGGGTGCGCGCCACGGCAGCGGCGAGTTCACAGCGTATCGCAAGGGTGAAGAGAGCGCGCCATTTTTTCCAGTCTCCGGCAGAGACTTCCAGCGTGCCTCGGCCGTTCTTGACCTCGATGGGGCCTGGCTGATCGAGCACTTCCATAAAGCGCTCGCCGAGGGTGTTGAGCTTCAAAGACCTTCCCACGCTGTGATCTTCGAGAATTTTTAGGAGAGCATCGAGCTCCTTGAGCTGACCCTCGACGCGGAGCGAGTTAATAAGGGGCGCCTTTTGCGCAGCCCAGTCCCCCACCTTGGGCAGGTCGGTAAAGACGTGAGCGCCTCCGAACATCTCGGGGCTCACTCCTTTTTTCAAAATGCCATGCCAGTCCTTGATGAACTCTTCGAGCGACTTCTGCACGCCCTGCTCGCCTCGGCCTAGGGTGGCGCGGCGGAAGGCGTGGTAGAAATCTTCCCGCTCGCTGAAGCCGTCACGCAAGACGCCTTCTAGGATTTCAGACTCGGCGGATTTTTTGCGCTCGCCTTGGAGGAGGTCAAAGGTGCCACCGCTCACGCCGAGTTCGTATTGGAAGCCACGGACGATGCGGGCGAAGAAGCCATCGAGCGTCGTAAGTTGCAGCCGAGGGAGCGCCTTCACCACCTTCTCTAAGACGGTGGGAACATTGACTTGTCCCCCGAGGTCGCGCGATAGGTCCGCTGCCACTCCGGGATCGAGCGTGCCTTTCGCGAGCTTGGTCAGGACCGAGTCCGCAAATTCTCCGGCTGCTTTTCGAGTGAAGGTGAGCGCTACCATGCGCTCGGGCGAAACTCCCTCAAGCCCGATTTTTCCAATGACGCGATTGCCGAGTTGGTAAGTTTTCCCAGACCCCGCCGAGGCGAGAATCATGAGATTCTTTGCGAGAATATTCATGCGGCACCTCCCTGCCACTCGACTGCTTTTTCTAGAAGACGCCCGTATGCGAGGATGCTGAAGTCATCGTAGCGCGGCTTCTCCGCTGGCGGCCAGAAGATCTGTTTTTTCACCTGCTTTAAGACCCACTCGGCACAGCGCACCGCGGAATCTTGCTCGTCATCGCCGAAGTCATCCCAGAGGGAAATTTTGACATCCGTCTCGGTTTCGCCGAGCGCGAAGTAGCCCACGGAATCGACCCGCTCGAGCGCGGCGGCATAAAATGGCACCTGCACATTTGTCCAAAGCTTCCCGGCAGGGGTCAGGACTTCATCGACTCCCTCGAGATGGGTAGGTGGATCCTTGGGGAGGTTTTTCACGTGCTCCTCGATGACTTTTTTCGCTTTCTTGCTCGTCTTGTAATCAAGAACGCGGACGCGGCCGTCCTCGTGATGATCGATACGGTCGACCTGTCCGGTGAGAGTGACCTCTCCGATCTTGATGGCGAAATCTTTTTCCACATCGACGACTCGCCACCCGGCCTGACGCTCCCCTGCTTGCACCTCCGCAAACCACGTGAGCCGCTGGCGCATCGCCTCGCTCTGGATGCGCACTGCGAGCGGGAGGGCCTCGCCGAAGCGGGCTGCGACCACTTCATCGAGCGAGCGATGGACCCACTTTTCGAGCGCCTTTGCGTCATCAAGATCGCGCGCGGATTCATCCAGACCCCAGCGTTCAAGCACTTCGTGCATGACATTTCCAAAGTCTCGGTGGTTCCACTCCGCGCGCTCGGGCTCGGGTTGGTTCATTCCGATGACTTGAGCGAGATAGTAGCGGAAGGGACAGGCGAGATATTTGGAAATGGCGGTGACTGACATGCGTTTCTTGGGCGCTTCTTCGCGGGGGTGCCATTTCCAGTGGTCTTCCAGCGTCCAGGCAAGGCCGGAGTCGGAGGGCTCGACTTCCTCAAAGAGCTGCTCCACACGCTTCGCGAGATCCTGCCCCTCCGCCGCCAGGAGAAGGCGTGAGGGCATGAGCATGTCTCCGCTGCCGGAGGATTTCCCGACGATAAGATCGACCCGCCCCGACGCTTCACGGGTCTTCAGGAGGGTGGCTAAAATGTAAGCGTCACGTGCCGCCCGGGCTTGATCATGGGCGAGGCCGAGCTGGGCGCGGGTCGCTTCCGGAAGCCAAGAATCTGTGCTCGCTTTGCCCGGGACTTTTCCTTCATTCATCCCGCAAATTACCAAGTGCGGGGCGGGGTCGTGGAGGAGTTCGAGCCATCCCTGAACATCGAGCACGCGGCCCTCGGGGACTGGGTCGGAGACCTGACCGAGGCTTTCAAGAAGGAGTTCGAGCCAGAATCCGGGGGATCGTTTGACTTCCTTCGCCACGGCGGCGGTTTCATCGAGCCATTGGAAAATACCGGACTGATCTTCCGGGTCGATGACCTTGAGCAGACTCCGCAGCGCAGCGTGGAAGCTCCGGCCGAGGAAGGGCTTGCGCCACTCGGCGAGGTTTTCCATTGTCTCTTTTGCGCGATCGGCATTGGTGAGATGGTGAACCAGTCGCACCTTTTTACTCCCCTCAGGTGAGCGCTTTATTTCCTCGGCGATGAGGGCTTGAGCGCGCGAGACATCGTCTGAACTGCTCACGAGGAATTGATCGCGGAGCTGCGAGAGAGAAGAGGCCCGCAAGCCGCGCTTGCCCTTAGCCATGACGCCGCTTTGAGAAAAGGCGAGGAGGTCGATAACTTCCGCGACACCATCCGTCCGGAGGTAGCTCCGCCAGCAGCTCAGCCAACCCGCGAGCGGTGAAGGATGGCCTGCGCCGGGGTCATGCACTACCCAGCCGCGGCGACCGAAAGTGCGGACAAGCTCGGAGGAGACTTCTTCATCGCCCGTGCCGAGTGCGACCTCGGAGCTAGCGCTCCCGGTCGCGGCGATTTTTAAAAGAGCGAGGGAGGCTTGTTGGCCGGGGTCGCCAGTAAGTTCTACGGACCCGTTTTCAGGCCATGAGATTCCGCGATCTTCCCAGCCGGTCACTTTGACAGCGCCTTCTGGGGAGAGCTTGGTCTTCACCGGGCGACCCCAGTCATCGAAGTCCGCTGCATTTTCTCCGGTGAGGAGAATGGTGATTTCGCGGTCTGATTCCTTGAGGACTCTCTCACTGACCGGAGGAAGATCGAGGACTCCTGCGATGACGACCTTGGTGACCTCTTCCGGAAGGCTCACCGCTGCTCGCGCGAGTTGGGCGTTCTTGCTGGCGAAGCCCCATTGCTCAAGGCGTCTTTCTACTACCGACTCGAGCTCCGCCAGCGCCTCCCATCGCTCAGCCTCGACCGAGTCCTCCATCTGCTTGGCCGCCGATGAGAGGAGGAGTCCGGCTTCCTGCAAACTGGTGCGCACGCCCACGAGCGACTTCGCCAATCCCAAAGCCCAGCCTGCAGCCTCGCCTTGGGACGGCGAGATAGGAAAAATGGCTTGGTAGCGCTTCCAATCCTCTATCTTTTCCAAAGTCTCGCACCAAGCAAGAAGCTCCACCGACTCTGGCGCGAAGTCATCCGGCCGCATTAAAAAACCTGTCGTCACTACCCGCGGCCCGAGAAGAGCGCCGCGCTCGGCGAGCTGCTGCCGCAAACGGCGCCCGCTCTGAGCGGTGGGCACGATGATGAGCATCTTTGCGAGTTGGTCCCTCCGCTCCCATAGCCAGTCAATCGCTGCTGCCCCAAAAGGACGGTTCCAGGAGAGAAATTCGCGTGTCGTCGGCATGGGAAGACTCTCACGAATGGGAGCGGCCACGGGGAGAAAAAAATACTTAGTTTGTAGGGTCGCTTTAGGAGAACTCTCTGCGGAGGTTGAGGCCTCGGAGTTCGCCTGAAGCACCTGGGGGCATTTCAGCTACATTACGAACTGGTCACTTGGTTGAGGGCGGGGAGTTCGCCTGAAGGCTACACTACGAACTGGTCACCTGCCGTTGGTTAGCGGCGGCGCTTTTTCGGCGGCTGGGCCTGCTTCTTCGTGGTGCTGCCGGTAATTTCTAAGGCTTCGAAGTCGACGCGCATGTTGATGCGGTCGACGTCACGGACTTTGACTTTGAGGCGGGTGCCGGAGGTGAACTCGCCATCGCGGCTGCTGAAGCGGTCGGAATTCGCTTCGTATTTCCAGTGGCCATCGGGGAGATCCTCGCGCTTCACGACGCCGCGCTGCATGATATCGGTGCACTCGATGAAGAGTCCCATCGAGCGAATCTCGGTGACGATGGCATCGAAGACGGGTGGCTCTTTGTAGTCCATCCCAAGTTCCAGCCACTCGAGCATCTTCATGCGGCGGCTTTCATTCTCCGCGCTGGAGCTTGTGCGCTCGGTCTCGGAGATGTGGGCTGCGATTTCGATGCAGCCGCTTTGTTTCGGCACGGGGTCGAGTTTCTTGGGCGGGTTCTCGAGAAGATTCTGAAGCGCGCGGTGGACGATGAGGTCGGCGTAGCGGCGGATCGGGCTGGTGAAGTGAGCGTAGTCGCTTTTTGCGAGCCCGTAGTGGCCATCAGGCTCGGCGGAGTAGACCGCGCGCTGCATGCTCTTTAAAAGGCCGAGCTTGATGGCGTGCTCCTCGACCGAGCCGCGGGCGGCATCGATGAGTTCTTGAATGTGCTTTCTGTTAGAAAGGTCGCCCGGTTGGTAGCCGTGGGAGCGGGCGAGCTCGGCGAACTCGTTGAGGCGATCGGGATCGGGGTCGCCGTGGATGCGGTAGATGGCGGCGCGGTGGGAGTTCTTAATCTTACGAGCGACTTCCTCATTGGCCGCGAGCATGAATTCTTCGATGAGCTGGTGGCTCTCGTTATACTCGTCTTTCTTGTAGCCGGAGGGGACGCCGTGCTTGTTAATCATCAGGGTGATTTCAGGCATGTCCATGTCGATCCCGCCTTTGGCGAAACGCTTTTTACGAAGGAGGGAAGCGAGGTTCCAAGCTTCGCGGATATGGTCGCCGAGTTTTCCGCCGTCTTCTTTTTTTTCTAAAATCTCCTGTGCTTCTTCGTAAGCAAACTTACGTGGGGTGTTGATGATGGCATCGACAAAGCGCGCCTTTTTTACCGAACCAGCGGAGTCAAAATCGAGGACGACGCACTTTGTGAGGCGGTCTACGCCGGGGTTAAGCGAGCAGACGCCATTACTAAGAACCTCGGGGAGCATGGGGATGACGCGGTCCACGAGGTAGGTGGAGTTTCCGCGCTCGCGGGCCTCGGCATCGAGGGCGGTCCCGGGCTTCACGTAGTACGAAACATCTGCGATGTGGACCGCGAGCTGCCAGCCCTTGTCGGTCTTTTTGACCCAGATCGCGTCGTCGAAATCCTTCGCGGTGGCGGGGTCGATCGTGATGACGTCCTTTTTCCGCCAGTCTTCACGTCGCTCGATCTCGGAGGCGGGAATCTTTTCCTCAATCTGCTCTGCTTCGTCGACGACTTCGGGCGGGAAGCCGCGGGCGACGCCGTGGGAGGCGATGATTTGCTCGACATCGACCCCGGGTTCGCCGGGGAAGCCGAGGACTTCGGTGACATGGCCGAGGGGGCTTTCATTTGGGTCATTCCACTCGGTGATTTTTACGACGACGATTTGGCCGGGCTTGGCCCCTTTGTTATCGGAGAGCTTGATGCCGCCGGGAACGCGGGTGTCCTCGGTGAGGAGGATTCCGGACTTGCCGCGCTTTTGGTATTTTCCGGTAACGATTCCGGAGCGGCGCTCGATGATCTCGATGACGCGGGCGCGCATGTCTGGCTTCATCCCCTTCCGGCTCGCGGGAGGACGGCCGGTGGGCTTAGCAAGACGGACGCGCACGATATCGCCATCAAGCGCGGTGCTCAGGGCATTCGAAGCGGTGTAGAAGCGCGGCTTGGTCGACATGTCGACGCCGCTGTTAAGGTTCCCCTCGTCATTGTAGTCCGGCATGAACCAGCCATGGCCAGCGGGATTGAGGCGGATTTTCCCGACGAGTTCGGGTGAGCCGCTGGATCGATTTCCCTTCGGCTTGCGCTCGCGGGAGGCGTTTTTCCGGTCCTTCGACTTAGGGGCCGAGCCAGCGGAGAAGCGTCCCTTTTTACCGTAGGTGATGTCTCCCACCTTCTCCATCTCGCGGAGCACGTCGCGGAGTTCGGAGCGCTGAGATCCGTGAAGGTCGAGCTCGCGAGCGAGTTCGCTTTTGTTGAGGGGGCGACCCTTCTCGCCACTGATGAGGGCGAGGATGCGCTTTTTAAAAGGATGTTTGCGTGGGGCTTTGCCGGGCATGCGGGAGTATGCGACAACTTTGCTCTCCTAACAACTGCCGATCTCGGTGGAAGCGACGCTTCGGGTGGGCTGAGGTTGAGGGCTGACCTTATAAATTTTGCGCTCAACTTATCTCCTTTACTCGGTGGGGCTGGAACGAGGTGATAATTTACCGCTCGCCGAATCAGAGAATTGGGATATTGTGTATTTACATGGTAATCTAAAATAAGCTAAGGTTGCCAAGCATCGAACTTTAGTCTTAGTCTCACGCGCTCTATTCTTAGTTATGAAATTACTTAAATCTCGTTCTCTTTCAAAGAAGGGTTTCACTCTGGTGGAACTTCTTGTCGTCGTTTCCATCATCGCTGTTCTCGCCGGATTGGGTTTGAGCGTAGCCTCGATGGCGCGGAATAAGGCCGCAGAGGCGACTGCTCAGGCCGCCGTTCGTTCCCTGAGCGATGCAATCGACCTTTACTATGATAAATACGACGAGCTTCCGCTGAGTGAGGGCGAGCAGACGGATGCTGAGAAACGCACTGACACGGAGCTGATGGCACCACTTTGTGGGCTGGAGATCGCCCGAGATGAGAATCCTTATCAGATTTCATTTTTCGAATTTAAGGCCGCAAAAGGTGCCGGGAATAATCGCTACAATGGGCTCTACCGGACCCAGAGCGAGGCTCAGCTCTTCGGGCCTTGGAGGACTCAAAATGTGAACGACCGCTATTATCAGGTCGTCTTTGACTACGATTACGACAAGGAGATTCAGGAGCCCGCAACGCTAGGTAACGAGATTCAGTATGGGCCTCGCTATCTGATCTATTCTTACGGTCGCGATGGCCGGATCGGTCAGGAATATAACGTCGATAACATTTACTCTTGGAAGTAAGACCGTTTTTTAAAAGGAGGCCGCCTTTGATCAAAGGAGGCCTTTTTTTACATGCACGGCACGAGGATTCCGGCGCGCATTCCGTGGATCTTTTTCTTATCGGCCGGGACGATGGTGGCGAGGCAGCCGCCGAGTGACGTTTCGCCATCGCCATTGACAAAGTAGTAGGGGCAGAGGCGGGCTCGCCCGGTCATGATGCGCTCGACGCCCGACTCGGGATCGAAATACGGGTGCTCGACGAGTCGAGTTTCGCTGAACTCTTGCACGACCCAGGGTTGTGTTTCGAAATCCTGCTGCGCCGATCTCACGGCCTCGGCCCATTCGTCTGAGGGGAGGTCGTGGCCGATGAGGACGCCCCGCGAACCCCACGCGCGCTCGTCGAAGCCGCTGATTTTTAAAACAAGGCGGCGCTCTTTCTGGCTGAAGTTCGCTACTTCATCCCATGAGTGGACATCGAGCCCGGGGAGGCTGGCGTGAGGTGGAAGCTCGGCTGGATCGACGACCCAGCCTTTAGGAATGAGCTCGCGGAGGCGGCGGTAGTGGCTCCCCCGGAGTTCGCTTTCCCAGATCGTCCTGAGGGCGGGAGCCCAGAAGAGGGCTAGCCACATTTTCTCCTCGAAGTGCGGCTTGAAAGGAGGCGTCACTCGCCCGCGGTCAGCGAGCTTTCTGGCGAGTGGCACCGACTCCCAATCGAAGAGTTCGAAGAAGCGATAAACGTCCTTTTCGCCCCCGGTCCATTCTTCGGCGGCGATCGTTTTGAAAGCATCGCCTAGTTCCGCGGCGAGCCAGTCCATCTCTGGTCGGTAGTCGGCTGATTCTTCCGAAACGAGGATTTCGGCGCCATTGGGAAAAAGAGAGCGGAAGCCCTCAAGCATGCCATCGGTCCCGCCGAGAAGGTCGAATCCAGCGCCGCCATACCTTTGACTAAGCCAGCCTAGAGTTCCTATTCCGCCGGGGACGCTATCGAGTTCCGAGACGGAAAAGCCTTCTTCGGTTAGCAGAAGATCGGGGCGAATGATGCGCGGGGTGACATCATTCTCCGCCGATGAGAGCTGGTGCTTCACGAGCCAAGTCGGCTTGCCGGCATCGAGGATCTCAGAAACCCATGGAGTGAGCTTCCCGGCGGCGCTTCGGCGGTAGATCGACTCGCAGGCGTGCTGAAAGCGATTGAGCGGACGGCCGAGGCCGATGAGGGTCTTGCGCTCCTTCTTCGAAAGCTGGAAAGGGCGCGGCGACCAAAGCCACTGGCGGTCTGCAAAGAAGCCGCTCTCGGGAGCCGATGATTTGAGGGATTCGAGAGTCAGATCGCTGGCCACGCTTCGAAAATAGCGCGAAACGTCTCCGGATCAACCCGCAAGAAGAGGCGGCCTATTGAAATCCGCGCCGCCCCTCGAAGGCACGGGTCAGGGTGAGTTCATCGGCGAACTCGAGACCGCCCCCGGCTGGGAGCCCCTGCGCAAGACGAGTCACGCTGCAATTCAGGTTCGCGAGGGCGTCGGAGAGATAGTTCGCGGTTGCCTCTCCCTCGACATCCGAGCTTGTGGCGAGGATTACCTCCATGCCCTCGACTTCCCGGACCCGGCGCACGAGCCCGCCAATCCGCAGGTCCTCCGGGCGAACGTCATCAAGCGGAGAAAGGCGGCCGCCGAGGCAGTGATACATCCCGCGGTAGACGCCCGAGCGCTCGATAGGGATGACATCGGTCGGCTGTTCGACGACGCAGATCAGCTGAGTTTCGCGGCCCATCTCATCGCAGACCGGACAGGCCGAATCACCGGTGAAAAAGCCGCACGTCTCGCATGACTTCACCTTTTCCTCACAGGCGATGAGGGTCTTGGCTAGCTCCAGTGGGGTGGCCTTACGATTCTGCAAAAGGTGCACTGCGATGCGCTCGGCGCTGCGGGGGCCGATGGCGGGGAGGCGCTTGAGTTCCAGGATTAACTCA
>Ga0209187_1002526_pt1 | contig 17144 bp, 16 predicted proteins | sample BantaG_FD_187430 | JGI IMG/M metagenome (GOLD analysis project Ga0209187, IMG submission 187430) | Marine algal microbial communities from Bantry Bay, Ireland - BantryBay_4 metaG (SPAdes) (version 2) | ecosystem: Host-associated > Algae > Red algae > Unclassified | place: Bantry Bay, Ireland... | reverse complement strand
TATCTCCAAAATTTACAGTACTTAGCTCTTTATATTCCCAATTTTCATTTAAATCCATACTGCCCACCCCCTTAAGTAACAATACTATAGTCTATTTTGTGACTTGTGTATAATTGTCAGGGCTACGCCTCTGGATGACGGTAGTAATGGTGATTTGCTCATTGCGGAAGGGCTAACATTTACAACTGACTTTTCGTTCCGCTTTGCGGCTTCACTTTCTAGCGTTCAATCTATCATCCTAACGTGAGCAAAGCTCACTACGGGCAACTATAAATTAGAAACCTTAGTATATCGCCCTAACATTCGCTATGCTCATTACGTAAGGAACTTTAACTTCCATTGCACCGTCCAATGGGAACGGAGCACTAGAAGTTAAAAATTAATGTATATCGCCCTAACATTCACTTTGCTCATTACGGGCTAACGGGGCTAAAGTCCAAGTAATTCCGTCAAAATTTCGAGGTATTGATTTACTGGTCTAGGTAAAAAGTTGAACTTTGGACATCTGGTCCTGTCAAAGTTTAGTGTCTAAAACCCAGACTAGCTCTGCCTTAAGCCTAAATAAAACAAGTTTTCGCCTGGACTAAAATATTAAATCAGTAGACTAAAGTTTGGTTAGCGAACTTGGCATTACTGTTGCTTAGTTTATCTGTAGGTAAGAATTTTGACGTTAGCCGGAAAAAATGAACAACATTTCCACGGAGGGAAATTGTGGCAAAAGATAGCGCTGCTAAAAAAGAAAAACAAAGCAAAAAAGTTGCTGAGAGTAACCAGTCGGAAAAGGCAAAGAAGCCAATTTTACTTATTGCTTTAGTAATAGTTAATTTACTAGCTGTTGTTGGAGTTGGTGCGATTGTATATATGGGGCAAAAAGAAAAAGCGGCCACAGAAAATCCAATTGGTGATCCTGAAAATATAAAATTAAAAGAAATTGTATCTGAAGAAAATGCAAAAAGTAAAATTATTTCATTAGATACATTTTTAGTTAATTTGGTTGGTGATCGTGGAAGAAAACTTGTGAAAGTAAATATGGAATTGGAAGTTTCAGGCGAAGGTATACTGGATGAAGTTACCAAGCAAAAGCCTAAAATCAGAGACATGATCATTACTATTACATCCAGTAAAGTTTATAGCGATATATCTTCAAAAGAAGGTAAAGAGAACTTAAGAAATGAAATAAAAGATCAAATAAATTTATTTTTAACAAAAGGTAAAATTGAAAAAATATTTTTTACCGAATTCTTATATAACTAAGGATAGAGATATGAATAAAGTATTATCACAGAATGAAGTTGATGCACTATTGTCTGCAGTTAGTAATAACGCAGAAGAAGTAAGTAATGAGGCATTAGCAAAAAACTCTTCTGAAAATATTAAAAATGAAACTGAAGTAGAGGAAGACTCAGTTTTTACATATGATCTAACTAGCCAAGATAGAATTATTCGTGGTCGATTCCCACAACTTGACATTATATATGAAAAATTTATGCGTTCATTTAGGGTTTCTGTATCATCGGCCTTAAGAAAAATCGCTCAAATTAACCACGCCAGTACAGACTTTGTAAAATTTGGTGACTTTATTAATGCATTACCAATTCCAACGAGTATGAGTGTGTTGCGTTTTAATGCATTGGGTGGTTCAGCACTGTTTGTCATTGAAGCAAAATTGGCTTACTCACTTGTTGATAGTTTTTTAGGTGGGACTGATCGTCCCTGTAATGTAGATGGTAAAGATTTTACGCCAATTGAAATGTCTATTGTAAAAAAAGTAGTTGAGTTAGCAATCAACGATTTAGAAAGTGCATGGGCATCTGTTGAGCCTATTAAGTGTTCCTTTGTTAGGGCTGAGGTTAACCCGCAGTTTGTGGGTATTGTGCCACCAACGGAGATTGTTATTGCATCCACATTTGATGTGGAGCTGGAGAGCGCAACAGGCTTAGTGTCAGTTGTTATTCCGTACTCAACTTTAGAACCAATTAAACAAAAATTATCCTCTGGTTTTCAGATTGAGTCTGAACAGACTGATGAAACTTCATGGTCAAGTATGATCAAAGAACAGTTATTAGATACAGAAGTACAAGTGAGAGTTCCACTAGGTCAGGCTGATATAATGATGGCTGACTTAATGAAACTTAAAGAGGGCGATGTTTTGCTTTTAGACCAAGAGTCTAATGGCGAGCTTGATGTATTAGTTGAAGAAAATAAAAAATTTAAAGCCTATCATGGTGTCCATCATGGCGCTGTGGCGGTTCAAATTACACAAACAATAAATAAAGGGGGAAAAGATGTCTAGTGATGCAAAAAAATTAGACCCTGAATTAGAAGTGGACGCTAAGTTAGAGGCAGTGCCAAATGATGTTCAGGAGGCTGCACAAGAAACTGTAAAAGCTTCGGTAAGTAAAATGAAGACTAATAACTTAGATTTAATTTTAGACATACCACTAAAAGTAAGTGTTGAGTTAGGTCGAGCGCGTATGCTTGTTAGTGACTTACTAAATTTAGGTCAAGGTAGCGTAATTGAGCTTAACAAGCTTGCCGGTGAATCAATGGAAGTTCTAGTCAACGACAGGCTAGTAGCAAAAGGCGAAGCTGTTGTAGTTAATGAAAAATTTGGAATTCGATTAACAGAAATAATATCTCAAAGTGAAAGAGTGGAGCAATTAAAATGATTAAATTTCAACTAGCTTTAAATTTATTAATTTCATTTATTTTTATTGGTAATGTTTCTGCTGAGACATCACTAGGTAACATCAGAGCTTATATTGATAAAAATTATGATGAGTTTGTAACAGAGTTAAATTTTAATGGTTCAATAGATTTGAGTAAGGTTGAAATTAGTCATAGTAAAAAAGAATTATTAGTTAAAATACCAAACGTTAAAACTGAAAAAAAAGAAGCTAAGTTAGAAATTGATGACACGGAAGTGAAGTCAATTAATGTAACTAAAAATAAAAAGTCTGTGGCAATTTCATTATTGTTTTCTAAAAAAATTAATGCTGAAATGTTCAAAGGTTATACTAAAATTGAAAAAGACGGGAATTTAGTAAGAGTAAGCCTAAAAAGAAATTCTTATATTGTTCAGCAAAATAAATTAAAAAATGAAATCCTTAAGCCAATATCTTTGGATTTAAGCGACGACGCAGAAAAATTAGTAGTTACTGAGTCTAAGTTAGATAAAAATAAAATAGATGTAGTTAAAAAAACAGAAGATCAAATTCCTGTTCTTGCTAAAACAGCTAAAGAAGTTAAATCGTCTGAGAGCAATACAGTATCAAGGTTAGCGATGAGTCTAGGGGTTATTTGTTGTTTTGGAATTGGGTTATTATTTTTCATTAAGTGGTGGTCAAAAAACCATAAGTCACAGTTAGTTCAAAATAAAATCAAAGTTTTAAATCAGCATCACCTGGGTCCTAAAAAATCACTGGCTATTATTAGAGTGGCCGGGGAGGCCATATTAATTGGTGTAACTGACCACAGTATAAATCATATCAAAACATTAAGCCTTATGGATGATGAATTACCAGATTCAGTTCCAGCAAGCTTTCAAAATGAATTAAATGCAAATTTCGAAGAAGATACAGTCGAAGATGAAAGTTTTGCGTATGGCACATCAGTTAAAGATACAATATCAAAACGCTTAAAGGGATTAGGACTTTGAATAAAAGTATATTAAAATACTTATTTGGTTTCGCTATTTTATTACTTGTCCCAGATTTATTTGCACAATCGATAACAATACCAGAGGTTAAGCTGGGTATGTCTGGTGCTGGCGATCCAAAACAAGTGGTTGGCTTATTAAAAATTCTTGGTATTTTAACTGTATTAACTTTAGCTCCAGCTATTTTAATTATGATGACTTCATTTACAAGAATAGTAATTGTATTGTCATTTGTTAGGCAAGCGCTCGGTACACAGCAGATGCCACCAAACCAACTTATACTTGGTTTATCACTTTTTATTACTTTTTTTGTGATGACTCCTGTTTTTACTAAAGTAAATGCTGAAGCTATTCAGCCTTATTTAAAAAATACAATTACTCAAGAAGTGGCATTTGATAAAGCTTTATCTCCGTTTCGTGGCTTTATGTTTAATCAAACTAGAGACTCAGATTTAGCCCTTTTTGTTAAGCTATCAAAAATGGATCAGCCTAAAACAAGAGCTGATGTTCCAACAACTGTATTGATCCCATCGTTTATTATTTCTGAGTTAAAAACTGCTTTTCAAATTGGTTTCATTATTTACTTACCATTTCTGGTAATTGATATGATCACAGCCAGTGTCTTGATGGCTATGGGTATGATGATGTTACCTCCTGTGATTATCTCATTGCCTTTTAAAATTATGCTATTCGTTTTTGTTGATGGGTGGAGTTTATTGATTGGATCTTTAGTTAAGAGTTTTGGGTGATATAGATATGGATGAAAATTTAATATTATTGTTAGGACAAGAGGCACTAAAAACCACCGCATTGGTGGCAAGTCCTATGCTCATAGGCGCCTTAGTTATAGGTTTGGTCATTAGTGTATTACAGGCTGTTACTCAAATTAATGAATCAACCTTAACATTTATTCCAAAAATGGCAGTGGTTGGTATCGTAATTGTAGTTGCTGCGCCTTGGATGATTGATGTTATGAGTGAGTACACAACAAATTTATTTGAAAACATTAGCACCTATGTGAGGGAGTAGAGTTTGCCGCAAATGTTAAGTTGGTCAGAACCACAATTTATTGCTTTTATTCTATTGTTATTTAGATTAAGTGCATTCTTTGTTGTTTGGCCTGTTTTCCATGTTTCTTCTGTGCCTGTACAGGTAAAGATACTTATGTCTGTTGCTGTGGCTATCATGATTTTTCCGTTAGTAAGTAAAGAAGGTTATATAATAGGAATCGGTGACTCTTTAATAATCTGGTATGTGATCAAAGAAGTTTTTATTGGTTTAACTATGGGCTACTTGGCCAGATTATTTTTTTATATCTTCAATATTGCTGGAGATATAATTAGTATTAGCATGGGCCTGTCAGGTGTTCAGTTACTTAACCCCAACTTTGGTGGCCGATCAAGTGCAATTGAACAGTTCCTTATGATTATGGCCACACTATTTTTTATTTCAATTGATGGTCATCACTTATTAATAATGGGGATTGCAGATAGTTTTCGTTTAGTACCAGTTTTTCAAAACAGCATTAGTTTAGGTGGTTTTGAAATGTCTACGTTATTTTTGAAAGAAATTACAGAAATGGGTTTAAAAATTTGTGCACCAGCGATGGTAAGTATTTTGTTTATGAATCTAGCATTAGCAATTATTGGTAAAGCGGTCCCACAGTTTAATGTTTTGATTACAAGTTTACCAGTTAATATTTTATTTGGTTTTACAGTTTTATTTGTGTCTATGCCGATTTTAATGTGGCAAATGGATACATTTTTAGAAATGACAATGAGCAGGCTATTTCAGTTTGTTCGAACTTATTAAGGAGAAAGTTGCTTGGCAGCTCAAGATGACGGCGAAAAAACTGAAGAAGCCACACCACAAAAGCGATTAGATTTTCGCAAGCGTGGACAAGTGGCTCAAACAAAAGAGCTTTCAACAGCTATGATGTTGGTTTTTTCATTAGTTTCTATTTGGCTTACTGGTAAATTCTTTTTTCAAGAGCTTTACGATATGTTTCATGTAATTATTGGCGATCATATTGCTTTAACTGTTAGAGAGGGTGGGGTTGAAGCATCTGCTATTTATGCTTTTAAGAAAGTAGCGCTATTAGTAGCTCCTATTGGTATATTTTTATGGATAGTTTCTGCCGCTTCATCGCTCATACAGGTCGGTGTTTTGCACAACGAAGACGCACTTAAATTCAAATTAGATAAAATTGACCCTATAGCCGGTTTTAAACGTGTATTTAGTATGAAGTCGCTAGTAGAGGGGCTGAAAGTTGTATTAAAAGTGTCTGTTGTTGGGTTTGTTGTTTATTTAGTGCTGAATAGTGAAATTAAAACGATACCAAAATTAATGACTTTTGATGTTGCACAAATGATGGCTTATATGGGTGCCGTTGCCTTCAAGTTAGTTGGCGGTGTTGGAATGTTTATGTTCATAGTAGCTGGTATTGATTATCTGTACCAGAGATACACTATGGAAGAGCAAATGAAAATGACTAAACAAGAAGTCAAAGAGGAGCATAAAACTCGTGAGGGTGACCCTTTAATTAGAGCTAGAATAAGACGTGCGCAAAGAGAAATGGCTCAAAGTCGAATGATGAATGATGTTCCGACTGCCGATGTAATTATAACTAACCCGACACATATTGCTGTAGCTATAAAATACTCTGCAGAAATGGTGGCTCCGACTATAATCGCTATGGGGGCTGACTTTATAGCTCAAAAAATTAAAGAAGTGGCTAAGGAAAATAATATTCCAATTATTGAGAACAAGCCATTAGCAAGATCAATGTTTAAAACTTTAGAAATTGGCCAAATTATACCAAAAGAACTTTATGCAACAGTTGCTGAGATTTTAAGTTATGTATTTAAACTAAAAAGAAGGGGCTTAAGTTAGAATGGATGCTCTAATCAAAAGGTTGAGTAAGTTAGATGTACTTACTAAAAATTTAGATTTACTAATGGCTGTAGCTTTAATGGGTATATTGGCAGTGATGTTAATTCCATTACCTTCTTTTATGTTAGATATGGCATTATCACTATCTTTAAGTATTAGCTTATTAATATTATTAGTTTCAATATATACAGATAGATCTTTAGATTTTAGTTCATTCCCAAGCCTATTATTATTAACTACACTATTTAGATTATCTCTTAATGTTGCATCAACACGTAAAATTTTAACTGACGGTCATGAGGGTGGTGAGGCTGCTGGTCAGGTTATATCTGCATTTGGCCAGTTCGTTGTTGGTAATAACTACGTCATTGGTTTAATTGTTTTTATAATATTAGTAGTTATCAATTTTATTGTTATTACAAAAGGTTCTGGAAGAGTTGCCGAAGTTGCTGCAAGATTTACTTTAGATGCAATGCCTGGAAAACAAATGTCTATTGATGCTGACTTAAATGCAGGGTTAATTAACGAAGAAGAGGCGAGAACTAAAAGAAGAGACATAGAAAGAGAAGCTGATTTTTATGGTTCAATGGATGGTGCTAGTAAATTTGTGAGGGGAGATGCCATAGCTGGTATTATCATTACCTTTATTAATATAATTGGTGGTCTTTTAATTGGTATAATACAAAAAGATTTAGATTTAGCAACAGCTGCTAAAAACTACACAATGCTAACTGTGGGTGATGGGCTAGTGAGTCAGATACCTGCCTTAATTATTTCAACGGCTGCAGGTATAGTCGTAACTAGAGAAACTTCAAATCAAAATATGGGTACTGTAGTTGCGAAGCAATTATTTTTAAAGCCAAAAGCCATTGGTGTAGTAGCTGTTATTCTTGGCTTACTTGGCTTAGTTCCAGGTTTACCAAAAGCACCTTTTTTCTTAATTTCAATCACTTTAGGTGTAATTGCTTATGTAATTAATCAATTACAAACAAATGATGAGAATGAAGAAAGAGAAAAAGAGTTAACATCAGATGTACTAACAGAAAAAGAGACAATAGAAAATCTATTACCAATAGACATGATAGAAGTGGAAGTAGGTTATGGTTTAATTAGTGTTGTTGAATCTGAAAATGCAGGTGATTTACTAGAGAGAATTGTAAGTATCAGAAAGCAATTTGCTTTAGATCTAGGAATTATAATTCCAAGTGTACATTTGAGAGATAACTTAGAATTAAAACCAGGTGAATACAGAGTGTTAATAAAAGGCAATAAAGTTGCCGGTGGTAACCTGAGGCCAGATTCTTATATGGCAATGGACCCAGGTGATGTAAAAGATGCTATTGAAGGAATGCCAACGAAAGAGCCAGCATTTGGTTTAGATGCTATGTGGATTTCAAAAGCTCAAAAAGAGCAGGCTGAAATAGCAGGCTACACAGTAGTTGATTTACCAACTGTAATGGCTACACATTTGACTGAAGTTATTAAAAGTCACACTCACGAGTTATTTGGTCGCCAAGAAGCAGACAGCTTAATTAGTAACTTTAAAAAGCAGTATCCTAAAGTAATTGAAGACTTAATACCAGAGACTTTGCCTTTAGGTTCTGTTGTTAAGGTTTTACAAAACTTATTAAAAGAGCAAGTTTCGATAAGAGATTTGCTAACAATTTTTGAAACGTTAGCTGATGAGGGTGTAAAAACTAAAGACTCAGACGTATTGACCGAAGAAGTTAGGAAGTCACTATCAAGAAATATAACTATTAAGTATGTTGATGACAGTAATGAAATTCCAATTATGAGTTTAGGTGCAAACTTTGAAGAGTTAATATCAAACTCATTATTACAAACTGAAAAAGGTGTGCAGCTTGTAATGGACCCGCAGATTGCCCAGCAGCTCATACTTAAGGTTTCTGATTCAATTGAAAGAAACCCTGACTTATCTGCTCAGCCAATACTAATGACGAGCCCGACACTACGTAGACATGTCTATAAGTTACTTTGTCGATTTATACCTCAAATAATTGTTTTGTCACATAGTGAAATATCATCGGATGTAAATATAAGTAACCAAGAAACGTTGGAGATGAACGATGCAGGTTAAGAAGTTTGAAGCAAAATCAATCAAAGAGGCTTTAGCTATGGTTAAAGCTGAGTTTGGTCCAGATGCAGTAATTTTATCGGCCAAAGATATGGGGAGTTCTCATGGTTTAGTTGGTGAAAAAAGTGTTCAAGTAACAGCTGCTGTTTCAGAAAAAAAATTACAGAAAAAAGCATATGCTGAAAAAACTTTAAGTAAAGAGATGCTGGGGCAATTTAAAAATGCATCAGCTACTAGTCAAAAAAGTTATATTGATGAGTTACTGGAAGGCTTGGCTCATAAGAATAATTCACCAATCAGTCAGGGGCAGCAAAACATTGAATCTTTATACAATCGCCCCCGTGCTCAAAGGACTACTTCTAAATCAACTTACAACCGATCTAGACAAGTTCAGCCAAGAACACGCAATGCCCATTTATCAGCTGATAGGCCTGTAAGAGCTACTCAGTATATTGATATTTTAGATGATGAAGCTACTAAAATTCAAACTCCTTCGCGACCAGCTGTGAGGCAGCCTCAGGTAAGTCAGCCGGCTGCAAGGCAAACAGTCAGACCAAGAGAAATTGAAGCAGATGGAATAATAAGAGTGGTAGAACCCATCCAGCAAGCCCCACAAATACAGACAAAAGCTGATAAAAAACAAAGTAGAGAGGTTTTAGATTTAAAAAAACAAATTCAACAATTAAAATCACTTGTTGAGAACTTTCAAAAAGTGCCACAAAACTTTGTATCAATGCACCCTGGTGCAAGTGAAGGTATACCGTATGAGTTAAGCTCAATGCATAATAAATTATCTCGCTATGGGTTCGCCGAAGAGCATATAGTATCTATTTTAAAAGAAGCTAATGAAAAGTTGTCTAAAAAGCAAATGCAGCACTCAGCTTTATTAGATGCATGGGTAGCTCAGCACCTTATGCAGAATATTTATATTTCCAGCGATCCTTTGAAGAAAAAATACCAAGTCTTTGTTGGCGGAAGTGGGCAAGGAAAGACTTCGTCTTTAATTAAAGTTGCCGCTATGTTGAGTTTGGAAAATAAAAAAAGTATCGCAATAATTACAACAGATAACAGTAAGGTTGGGGCCGCAGAGCAATTAAAAATTTACGCTCAAATTTTAAATGTGCCATTTGCACAAATTGAGCATGGCAGTGATTGGTCAGAAGTTTATAAGGCAGTAGAGCATATTGACCATGTATTAGTTGATACTCCAAGTTGTCAAATTAATGATCACGACTCAATTATTGATTTAAAGTCAAAATTACCAAATGTAAAAGACAGTATGGATATTCATTACGTACAATCATTATTGTCTAGGGTAGAAGATGCATTTGATAGAGCTCAAACTTATTTGGGTGTTGGTTTTAACGATGTTCTTTTTACTCATATCGATGAATCAAGCCAGTATGGTTTAATTTATAATTTTCAAAAAAGATTTGAAGTTCCAATACATTCTTTTAGTACAGGGCCTAAAATTCCTGAAGACTATGAGTTTGCAACAAGAGAAAAATATGTAGATTTAATTTTTAATTTATCAAGCCGCAAAAAATAAGGAGAACATCAGTGAGTTCAATGTACAACAGAGCAAAAGTGACTAAAACAATAAGTATTACATCGGGTAAAGGTGGTGTTGGCAAATCCACTATAGCGGCTAATTTGGCGCTTAACTTAAGTAAGTTAGGGAAAAAGGTATTAATACTAGATGGCGATTTCGGAATGGCTAATTTAGATATTATGTTTGGTATAAACACCAGAGACTCTATAGAGAGTGTGTTGCTAGGGCAGAAAGAGTTAAAAGACATTATATGTAATGTTGGAAATAATATTGACCTGATACCTGGCGGCAGTGGCGTTTATTCATTAAATAGAATGAGTATGTTTCAAAAAAGATTTTTAATGGATCAAGTTTCAAAACTTGAAGGTGTTTATGACTATATGTTAATAGATACTGCGCCGGGGATTGATGATGATGTGCTTTATTTAAATTCTGCAGCTAATGAAGTGTCAATTGTTTTGACACCTGACCCATCTAGCATCCTTGATTCTTATGCTTTAATTAAAGTTTTAAATCAAAAATACAAAGAAGTTAATTTTTCAATAATTACTAATTTAGTTAAAGATAAAAATGAATCTATAAGGCTTTATCGTGCAATTAGTGATATGGCAGAAGAGCAATTATGTGTTCATCTTAAGTACTTAGGTTATATTCCGACAGACTCAAGTTTAAGAAATGCAGTCAAAAGTCGACAATTAGTTTCACTAAGTAATCCAAGATCTCCGTCGAGTTTTGCAATTAGAGACCTCGCACAAAACATGAGTAGTATTAGTAATATAAAGGGTTCTAAGGGCGGAATGCAGTTCTTTTGGGGTCAAATGTTGAATGTGGCATAAATTTTATGGACTTTTGGTCGCACAATAAGTTTGCTAAAATATTAAGTAGGGAATCAGGGGTAATATAGATGAGTTCAAATAATAAAAGTAGTAGTTTACTTAAAAAATATAAAGAAGACCCAGCTAAGTTAACTTCTAGACAAAAAGATCAACTTATAATGGAGTACGCTCCACTGATTAAGTTTATTGCGCAGAAAATTGCTATGCGCCTGCCATCTAATATTGAATTAGATGATTTAATTTCAAGTGGCGTAATTGGCTTAATGGATGCAATGGATAAGTATGATCCAACGCGTGATAATAAATTTAAAACTTATGCTGAGTTTAGAATTAGAGGTTCTATACTTGATGAGTTACGTGCGCAAGATTGGGTCCCTCGTTCAATTAGAGATAAAGCAAAACTTCTAGATAGAACAATTATTAAATTAGAAACTGAGCTCAGTAGAACTCCTACTGATGAAGAAGTGGCAACGAAGCTAGGCTTAACTATGGATGGCTTTTATACTTTAGTAGGTGAAGTGCGCCCCGTGAGTGTACTTTCTATTGATGAGCAAACGACCTTTAGTTCTGTGGATAAAAAATCTTTACTAGATTTACTTGATAGCTGTAAATTGAATAACCCGCTTAGTCAGTTAAATTTAAAATCGGTTAAAAATATTGTGACCTCTTCAATTGAGGAATTGCCTGAAAGGCAAAGGCTTGTACTTTCACTTTATTACTATGAAGACTTAAATTTAAAAGAGATCGGGCAAATATTAAGGGTGACTGAGAGCCGTGTTTCTCAGCTTCATGCCCAGGCGATAGCAAGACTCAGAGCTAAACTACAAAGCCAAGTACATCCAGCTGCCGCTTAATGAACTTTAACTTGCATTGCACCGTCCATTGGGGACGGATGCACTACAAATTAAAAGCTTTTGTATATCATCCTTACATGCATTTCGTGCATACGGGCTAACATCCAGAGCGAAGCGTGGGATCTTCTACGCTTAACTACAGGTCTTACGAAGAGTTGGCTACACTTTGCTGAGGCCTCATTCACTACTCTTTAAATAAATTCTTCACTCCATGCTCAAACAAGCTCCAGCCGCATTGGTTCACTACGTGAGCCCAATACGTCATATAATTAAGGAAATCTAATTCATATCGCATCGTCCATTGGGGACGAAGCGCTATAAATCAGAAACTTTTGTATATCGCCCTTACATACACTGCGTGTATACTGGCTAACTGCGCGTAGAGTAAAAATTTATTTAAAGAGTAGTGAAATAAGGAACTACAGCAAGAGCTCGTTACCCAAAAAGACAGTCGTTAATAAGGTGGCTGGCACTGACGTTTGAAATGTGTCATCCAGAGGCGTAGCCGTGGGGATCTTCTTTGCCTAATCAGGAAAGTAGTTAAATTAAATCAGCGGCGACTTCCAGTTCTGTATTAAAACTTTCAATGGCTTCTTTCGGATCTTTAACTCCATACATTCTTATACTCCAAGCAAGCATTTCAATACTGCGTAGTCTTTTAAATGAGGCGATACGCTCAATCCAAATAGAGTCTAAATTGTATTCTGATTTATAGCTTTCAAGGAAAGTAGTTTGGATATCGCCATAAATACTTTTATCTTCTGATAACCAAGTTAAGCCATTAATGGCAACGGCTAAGTCATAAGGTAAAAAATTCCAAGCACAGTCATCAAAGTCAAAAAGACAAATTTGCCCAGCTTTATCAACATTAAAGTTACCCGTATGCGCATCCATATGCATTAATAAGAGTTCATTAGTTTTGGTTAGGTTTTCCCACCAGTTAAAACATTTGATCCACTCTTCCTTAAATGGCTGGTGAAAATCACCTAATATTTTTTCTGCTTCCAGCACATGAATATTTTCAGACCATTTGTGGCGACCAGATGAAATACTTTTACTTGGTTTGGAATGGTGATGAAGCTTACCAATAGTTTGACCAAGTTGCTGTGCTATAAATAGAACTTTATGTGAGCTTTTGTCAGGACTCTCACCAGGTGCGCTATTAAAAACAGAAACATGGTACTCATCTTTTTGCGTTTTAAATGTGTTAATATAATTATTATTTAAATCAGTGATGGGGTTTGCCACAATTATGCCGCTATCATGAATAGATTGCACCCAATTTAGCTCAGATAAAAGCTGACTTTCAGATCGACGTGAGTTCTCGGTAACTCTTGTGTAAATAGGCTGACCTTTATAGCTTCCTGTAAAAGTGACATTCTCACCATTTTTAAGGATATTTAAATCACTAATGCCCCAGTTATTAGTAGTTAGTTTTGTAGTAAAGGAGGTGATCTCTGGTATGTTTCTTTCGTCGGCGATACTCATAAGAACTATGGGTAAAACTAGTCTGTAAAATAAAGTATAGAAGATCCTCCGCTTCGCTCAGGAAGACGAGGTGGCTTACTGGATATCTTTAATTTCAGGTTTCTCTGGGCCGAGCTGCTCTAAAATATATGTTTGTATTTTTTTGAATAAACGACCCTCAGCTTGGCGAACGGCCTCACGGGTAGTCCCGTATTTATTGCCAATTTCCTGTAGTGTCATTGGCTTATCTGCTAGCATTCTTTCCTCTAGTATAAAAAGCTCTTTCTCGTTAAGTGTAGTTTTTAGTTTATCAATATGCTTAGTCAATTGCCCTAATAGCTCAACCTTTGCTACTTGTGATTCTGGTGTGGCTTCGTAAGGTGAGGTTTGTAAATCAAGTAATGTAGACTGGTCATCATCACCAAGAGATTGATCCAAGCTAATGTCTTTACCAGACATTCTTTGCGACATATCTTTAATCTCTTTTTCAGGTATATCCATGCGCTCACTAATCATTTTAATTTGTTCACCAAAGCCTAATTGCTCCAACTCTTTTTGTTGTTTTTTAAGTTGGTAAAATAATTTTCTTTGGTTTTGAGTAGTACCAATTTTAACTAAAGAGTACTGTTTCATTAGGTATTCTTGAATATAACCTCTGATCCACCAAACAGCATAGGAGATTAAGCGAACTCCTTTGTCTGGCTTATAATCTTTCACGGCATGCATTAGCCCTAAGTTACCTTCTTGGATTAAATCAATGAGCTTGGCGCCAAATTTTGCGTATTCAAGAGCAATTTTTACCACGAACCTTAAATTTGAGGTCACTAAGATTTCTGCAAGCTGTGGATCATTTGATTCAACATACTCAGTAGCTATTCGTTTTTCTTCTGAGCGGTCAAGAACGGGGAAGCTTCTTATTTGAGATAGATATTGTGTAAGCGGGTCAGAATGGGTAAGCGAGCCACCAGCTTTAGGTACAGGCATAGATGTCACTACTTCAGGAGTCACAACCTTTGTTTTAGCTTTTTTAGAAGTTTTGGATTTTTTGGCTTTTTTAGAAGCCTTCTTTTTTTTAGTCTTTTTCGCCATTACAGATTAATTTAGCCTACGTATTTCTCTAGTTTTTTAGTTAGCATAGTTTTCACCATACCCTTAGCAAGTGCTAGATGCATTGGCAAGGTAATCACTAGATTCACCTCTGAGCCCTCCAAATGATCGTTAATTTCCATTTTGGCTTTAAACTGCTTGCTGTTGGCATCTCCACATAAATTATCGTCATCAAACTCACAAGTGAAATTAGAATCGAGTTTGCGAATATCTTTATCGTCTTCAAACAGTTTTTTGATTTTAGCAAAACACTCTTCGGGACTATTACTACTTATATGTGAAATCTTAACCTTAGCCATATATAAAAAATAAAACGAAATGGCCCTAAAGACAAGCAGTTATGATGGTAGGGTTTATTGCTGGCATTAATGATTCTTGTTAATACAACGCATCTATATGCTTAAATTAGCTTTACTTAGGTTGTTTCGTATTTATTTATTAAGAAATATCATCTATACTGGGTTTATTTTTAATTTCAACTTTTTAGAAAACATGGTCTTTTGGCCAGTAATTTAAAAGCAATTTTTCAAGTGGGTTTATGTTATGGCTTTTGTAATTGATAAAAAACGCTCTCATTACTGTGGACAGTTAAGAGCAACTGATGCAGGTAAAACTGTGGTACTTATGGGTTGGATAGACTCAAGGCGTGACCATGGCGGGTTGGTATTTATTGATTTACGTGACCGCTTTGGGATTGTACAAGTTGTTTTTGATCCAAGTAAGCCAGAGCTCAGCGCTTCAAAAAATTTTAGAGGTGAGTATGTCGTGGCTTTAGAAGGTAAGGTTATTGCTAGACCAGATGGTATGGTTAACGATAAAATACCTACTGGTGCGGTTGAAATAGAGGCCACTTCTTGCGAAATTTTATCTGAAGCGGAAACACCACCTATTCAAATTGGTGATGAAAAAGTATCTGAGTTAATGCGATTAAAGTATCGCTACCTAGATTTGAGATCTAAAAAATTACAAAATAACTTAATTACTCGTCATAAATCCATGCAAGCGGTACGCCGTTATTTAGACACAGAAAATTTTATAGAAGTGGAAACACCAATTTTATATAAAAGCACACCAGAAGGTGCACGTGATTACCTTGTCCCATCAAGAGTGAACCAAGGACATTTCTATGCTCTTCCGCAGAGTCCGCAAACTTTAAAACAGTTGTTGATGATTGGTAGTATGGATAGGTACTTCCAAATAGTTAAATGTTTCCGCGATGAAGATTTACGTGCCGATCGTCAGCCCGAGTTTTCACAAATAGATTTAGAAATGAGCTTTGTAGATACTGAAGACGTTCTTGAAATGAATGAAGGCTTACTTCGTTCAATCTGGAAAGATATGAAGGGTTTGGAAATTAAAGAAATTCCTAGAATAAAATATGACGATGCCATGAATCGATTTGGTTGTGATAAGCCTGATTTACGTATTCCTTGGGAGTTAAAAGACCTAACTCAGGACTTATCAAAAACAGGATTTAAAGTTTTTGATGATGTTGCTGGCCGTGGTGGGAGTATTAAAGCTTTAGCTGTTCCAGGCTACGAAGGTGTTTCTAGAAGTAAAATGGATAAACTTACAAAACTTGTGAAGCAAATGGGTGCTAAGGGTTTAGTTTGGGCTAAAAAAGATGGTGAAGGATATAACTCGCCAGTGAGTAAGTTTATTGATAAAGAAACTTTTGATATGATTTTCAAGGAAGCCGGCGCAACAGAAGACTCTTGCGTATTTATAGTTGCAGATGACTTTAACATCACCTGTGCCTCCCTTTCTATGCTCAGAATACATTTAGCTAAAGAGCTTGATGCCATTGATAGGTCCGTAGATAAATTTGTTTGGGTCACTGACTTTCCAATGCTTGATTACTCGCCAGAGCAAAAGCGCTGGGTAGCTGTTCATCATCCGTTCACGCAACCTCTTGATGAAGATATGCATATTATTGTTAACAAAGATGAAAAAAATTATGCAAAAGTAAAAGCAAAGGCTTACGATTTAGTTTGTAATGGTTACGAACTTGGTGGTGGTAGTATTAGAATACACAGCCAAGATGTACAAAATACAGTTTTTGATGCTTTAGATATTGGCCCGGAAGAAAGAGCTGAAAAATTTGGTTTCTTTTTAGAAGCACTTAAGTATGGAACACCTCCACATGGTGGTTTTGCATGGGGTTTTGATCGCTTAAATATGATTTTATGTGGTACTGATGCCATAAGAGATGTGATTGCATTTCCAAAAACTGCGAAGGCTACATGTTTAATGTCTGCAGCTCCTGGTAAGGTAGAGCTGGATCAGCTTTTAGAGTTAGGTATTCGTTTGAGTCAGTCGGCTAAAGAAAATTTAGAAACATAATTTGCTGGGAAGTAATTCTAATCTATGATCGCATCGTCCAATGGGGACGAAGCGCCATAGATTAGAAGTTCTTGTATATCGCCCTTACATACACTGCGTGTATACGGGCTAACATGCTCAGACAAGCTCCAGCCACTAAGAGTCACTTCGTGAGCTCATAGCGTCAACGCAACTGCGCGTGTATAATAAGCAACGTCATCCTGAGGCGAAGCCCTGACAATTATACACAAGTCATAGAAGGCCCAGCCTATCAAGGTTCTCAGTAAGGTCCTTAAGCTTAATCCATCCTCTCCACAAAACTTCAGGGCCAGGATGTCCATCATTTTTTCTGGCTAAGAAC
>Ga0209187_1002525_pt1 | contig 17152 bp, 4 predicted proteins | sample BantaG_FD_187430 | JGI IMG/M metagenome (GOLD analysis project Ga0209187, IMG submission 187430) | Marine algal microbial communities from Bantry Bay, Ireland - BantryBay_4 metaG (SPAdes) (version 2) | ecosystem: Host-associated > Algae > Red algae > Unclassified | place: Bantry Bay, Ireland... | reverse complement strand
TATTACAGGAGCACCTATCGTGTTAGATAAGGATGGAGAGTGTGATCCGTCAGCAGTCTATCAGTTATTAGATTTTAAGAAGAATCCAATTAAGATCACATCACCCATTGCAGTGAATGGTACAGCTTATGCGGGCCAGGTCTCTATACCAGCAAGTTTGACTTGTGATCCAGAGTTAGTAGCTACGATCGTCCATATTGATGACGATAAGTACTGTAACTTGATCGTATCTTATTCTGATCAAGGACCATTCGAAGCTTGTGGAAGTGGATTTAAAATCATCAGAAACTGGACGGTTATTGACTGGTGTGATGCTAAGACAGGACCTTATGACTTGGGTAATCAGTTCATAGAAGTGCTTGATTTAGATCCTCCTTATTTACCAGACTTAGTGGATGATGCAGTCAGTATAGATCCATGGACTTGTACAGCTAAGTATAAGCTGCATTTACCACATGCTAAAGATGGATGTGATGGTTCTGAAATAGAATATAGAGTCAATGTATCTGAAGGTATATATGATAAGACGACAGGTTTCTTAACAGGTATATGGCCTGGAGAAGCTCCAATAGATATCGTGGTGAAAGTTGCTGATGACTGTGGAAATTCCAGAGTCGATACTTTCGCACTGACAGTGTATGATGGCGTAGCTCCAGTACCTGTATGTGTAGACAAAATCAACGTTAGCTTGACGACTGGTGGAGTAGCTAAAGTATTTGCGACTGACCTTGATGCTGGATCACATGATGCTGGTTGTGGAGATGTAATAATCACTGCTGCAAGAATGACAGGATGTTGTGATGATGAATGTGCAGGAGGTGATGAAGTATGTACTAAGTATGATAAGTTTGGTGAGTGTGTTGACGATATGATCAGACCAGAGTTTGATGCTTTTGGTGACTTCGTGAAGTTCTGTTGTGAAGATGCAGGACAGACCATCATGGTTGTCTTAAGAATAGAAGATTACGCTGGTAATGTGAATATTTGTATGGTTGAAGTAGACGTTGCTGATAAGTCAGCTTCTCACATAGACTGTAAAGATCATGTCATCAAGTGTATAGATGATATGGAGGCTGTAGATAAAGCGTACGCTATTGGTGCGGTATGTGAGTCTGCGACACCTGACTTATGGAAAGAAGAATTTACTGATAATGGATGTGGAACTGGACATATGACCAGAGAGTGGTGGATAGATAATGATGGCGATGGAGAGCTTGGATCAGGTGATGCATACTGTAAGCAGAGGATTACTGTTGAAGCAGATGACGCAACGAGATTCGACCCTTACACGATCAAGTGGCCTAAGCATTACACAGGAGAATACTTAGATGGTGTGAACTTAGAATGTGGTGAAGAAGAAGTCGTTGAAAGAAAAGATGAATATGGTAAAGTCATCCGTAAGGATACTGTACCTACATTAGTTGTATTTGAGGATTACAAAGTACCGATGGGAAGTGTATTCTCATGTGCTTCTGGCGAGACTGGAGAAGTGCCTGTATGGTGTAACTCTCCTTGTGGATTAATAGGATACAGTGTAGAAGTAGAAGAAGTCATTGCTTCTGACGCTTGTAAGAAGTTAATTAAGAGATGGACAGTTATTGACTGGTGTACTTGGGATGCTAATAGTACCTCACCACAAGATGATGCTAATGATACGAATTTTGATCAGTTTGAAGCAGTAGAAGATTGGGCTCAGGGCGTGTGCGCAGGATGTGTAGAAGATCTGATCCAAGATTCAGTATACTTACGATATACAAGAGTCAATATAGACGGATACTATACCTATGATCAAGTGGTCAAAGTTGTAGACGATTCAGCTCCTGAAATAGACGTACCTGCAAATTATGTAGTGAATACTACTGGAGGTGCTACTTTTAAAGGTGATGATACAGGATGTACTGGTTCTGAAGCTATTAAAGCAATAGCCAATGATCTATGTGGAGGAGAAGCGTCAAGTTCAGAATTCTTAAACTGGACTGTGAAGCTGATCAAAGACGGAGAAGTCTTAGCTGTGAAGAATGGTATCGGAGCAGAGATAGAAATGAACTCAGGTGAAGGAAGTCCTGGTGATGTACACACGATAGAGTGGGTCGTCAGTGATGGCTGTGGTAATGCAAGTTCTACTGAGACGGAAGTTACCTTCGGAGATGAGAAAGCACCGACGCCAATATGTATTTCAGGCGTGACGACTGCATTCATGCAGGAGACAGGTACTGTGACCATTTGGGCAGGTGACTTTGATTTAGGAAGTTTTGATAACTGTACCGCGGTGACCCATAGTATGGTCCCATCAGGAGAAGAAGCGATTCACGTTGATTCTACAGGTCATGATACACAGACTAACTATACTTTTGACTGTACTGACTTAGCTAATTTTGCAGACTTTGATGTCTATGTGTGGGATGCTAATGGTAATTCGGATTTCTGTACTGTAGGCGTACTTGTGGGAGGTAACTGCCCAGAAGACCAAGGAGGACAGAATGGTGGTGATCCTGAAGTAGGCGCATCATATACGATTGCTGGTTCTGTAAGCACTCCATATGGAGATATGATTAATAATGTAATCGTCAGAACTGAAAGTAATGCAGGTGCTGAGTATCCTAAAGTTATGACGACAGGGACGAGTGGAGCATATGCTTTCAGCAATAATCCTGTGACATATGATTATAATATCAAGGCATCTAAGGATGATGATCACATGAATGGTGTGACAACATTTGATTTAGTCATGATACAGAAGCAAATATTAGGTTTAGAGACATTCGATATCCCTTATAAATATTTAGCAGCTGATATTAATAACAGTGGAGAGATTACAGTAAGTGACTTAGTAGAGCTAAGAAAAATGATTCTTGGTATCTATAATGAGTTCCCAAGAAACGAGAGTTGGAGATTTGTGACAGCAAGTCAGGCATTTGGTTCATCTCAGAATCCTTGGCCATTTACAGAAGACATTGAAATAGATGCACTGTCTGAAGCGATGATGAATGAAGATTTCATCGGTGTCAAGATAGGAGATATCAATGGTAATGCACTGGCTAATGGCCTGATGAAGACAAGTACAAGATCTAATAAGAGCTTGAACTTAACGACTCAGAATGTAGACATAGAAGCAGGTCAGCTCGTCAGAGTCCCTATCAGTGCAGAGAATTTCTCAGAAGTATCTGGATACCAGTTTACACTGAATCACACAGGACTGAGTCTAGCATCTGTAGAAGCAGGAGCTCTATCTATTGATGAGTCGAATGTATCTGCAAGAGATGAGCAACTGACCATGAGTTGGTCAGATGGAAGCGCTGTCAGTGCTGACGATGTACTCTTTACTTTAGTCTTTAATGCTGAGGTAAGTGCAGACTTAGGCCAGTTATTAGAGCTCAATTCAAGCATTACGCCTGCTGAAGCATATGCAGGAACAGATCTTGAAGTCGTGAATGTGGCTTTGACCATAGGAGATGCATCTGATGCTACCGCCGGATATGCGCTTTATCAGAATTCACCTAACCCATTTGAGTTAGAGACGACCATAGGATTTGACTTGCCTGCGACTGCGCAAGCATCATTCAGAATCTATGATGTCACTGGTAAGGAAGTGCTTAACATAGCAAAGACATTCAACAAAGGTTATAACGAGTTAATCTTGACAAGAGATCAGATCAATGTAACTGGAGTATTGTATTACGAAATAGAAAGCGGTGAGTTCATCGCAACTAAGAAATTGATCATAGTAGATTGATGTAATGGTTCTGCCCAGAGCCGACGATGATATGACCCTAAGCAGGATATATTAAAAGACGCTCAAGATTCTGACGAATCTTAAAAGGCAATTGGATATTATTGAATGCGGCTGACAAAGAAATTTGTCAGCCGTTTTTTTTGTTGAGCCGAGTATACTAAACACTGGTAGAGTAAAAGTCTTGTTCCAGCCTATTCGTCATGCGCTTTGCATCCTCCCTATGATATAAGTCTCGAAAATACTTGAGCTGAGCGATCTTTAGCTTATCCACACGACTAATTAGTATCCTTTTTCATCAAAGTACTACTCATACTTAAAAGGAAAGAGCGTTTTAAACGACTTCTAAGCTTGAATTCGGTATTTTTGCGAATCACTTAGATATTTTGATACTCAAAATGCAACATGACCTTTGAAGAACTGAAATTAAACTCCGACCTCATAGAAGCCATAGGTTATATGGGGTTCGAAAAAGCGACGCCTATACAGGAACGCGCAATACCAGTCATCCTTGATAAAAAAGACTTGATTGCCTGTGCACAAACGGGGACAGGCAAGACCGCTGCTTTCATCTTACCCATACTTCACATGCTGGCTATTAGCAAAATCGAAGGTATTAGTGCATTAGTCATCTGTCCGACAAGAGAATTGGCCATTCAGATAGATGAGCAGGTGCATGCCTTTGCATATTTTGCTGGCATTGAGTCAATTCCTATATATGGAGGAGGTGGAGGTAAGGACTGGGAAGTACAGAAGAGGGCCATCATTAACGGCGTAGATATCATCGTCGCTACACCTGGTAAGCTGATTGCTCATATGAATATGGGCTACGTCGACTTCAGCCATCTCAAATACCTCATACTCGATGAAGCTGATCGGATGCTCGATATGGGATTCGTAGATGATATAAAGCGCATTGTAAAAATGCTTCCGAAGAAAAGACAAAATCTGATGTTTAGCGCCACGATGGCACCTAAGATACGTAAGCTGGTAGCTAATATGCTGACCGATCCACAAGAGATCAATATTGCAATAGCCAAGCCTGCGGAAGGAGTCTTACAAGCAGCATATGTATGTCATGATGATCAGAAGATCGGCCTGTTACATCATCTTATACATGGGAAAGAAAATTATAAAACCATATTAGTCTTCTCCTCTACTAAGGTGAATGTCAGTAAAATTGTGAATCAGCTCCGTCGTAAAGGTCACGAAGTAGCAGGTATCTCATCGGATCTCGAACAGTCTGAGCGTGAGAAAGTATTACACACATTCAAAGCTAAAAAGATCAGAACACTAGTGGCTACAGATGTGATGAGCCGAGGCATAGACATAAAGGATATCAATCTGGTCATCAATTTTGATGTGCCTAAAGATTCTGCTGACTACGTACATCGGGTAGGACGTACCGCCAGAGGAGATACTACAGGGGTAGCCATCACCTTCATAAACGAAGATGATATGTACAAGTTCGCAGCGATAGAGAAACTTATAGATAGAGAACTTGCCAAATCGGCTCTTCCAGCTTTCTTAGGTGAAGGCCCAGAATGGAATCCTAAGAATAATCGCCACTCCGGACGAGGTGGTCGAGGTGGTCGTGGTGGAAATAATCGAGGTAAAAAGAATCACGGTCGCAATAACAATCGAGGTAACTCTAAGCGCCGATAGGTGTTTTTTTCTGAATTATGAATGGTGAATCGACGACGAATAGAAAAACTATTTTCAAAATAGATCACATTACATAACTACTATTTAGCTTCTTGTGATAGATACCTGCCTATAACCAGTTACTTATAGCTTCTAATCCCTTTCAGATATAAAATTTTACTGATGACAAATAGTAATTATAACATAAGCTGATCATTCTGGATCTGCATGCGGAGCCTGCGCAAGGCAGGCTAGATTCAGAATCTGGTACTCGGGGTAGAGCTGTGAATTGCATCCACACACTATCAGATCCTGAAATAAACCTGCCTTTTTCGGCAGACAGGTCCAGGACGACTTACCGATTTTTAAAAGATTAAAAGATCATAATATAATCAAGCTTCCATCTGATAATCATCTTTTTACCAAGATGTCAGAGATAACATGATTCAGAATCTGGTACTCGCGTAGAGCTGAAAATTGCAGCCACTCAAGACGAGATTCTGAATAGTTCAGATTGATTTTTTTAATTTTATAATGATGGTGTAGTCATTTATGCTAAAGACTGTTATAATCTCTATGATAATCAATCATAGTTTTTTTCGCGATAATTTAACAAAATATAATATATGAGGATATAACAGGTTGCCGTTATATTGATTCATCCTTTTATTTGCCATAAAATTATTCCTTACTTAAATATTAGTTATGTCTAAAAATGTCCAGACCAGAAGGTCTTTCCTTCTAGCTTCTACGGTCACTGCCGGTGCTTTACCCTTACACTCTATGATCAGTCCATTAGATGTCACTCAAACAGATGACAACATCAATGAAATTGGCCCGAAGGCGGGTTATACGCCTCAAGTGGGAACATTAGTCTCGATGATGAACTGGATGCGTAGTACGGTCTTGAGCTCTGTCAATGGCTTATCAGTGAGCGACCTTGACTACCTTCATGATGAGGACTCTAATACAATAGGGAGTATGCTGCTTCATCTGGCGGCGACAGAAAAATATTATCAACTAAACACTTTCGATGGTGTGTCATGGGGTAGCTGGGATGAGCGGATAAAAGCCGAGTGGGATACACCAATGAGTCTAGGAGAAAGAGGCAGAAAAATGATAAAAGGACATTCACTCGACTTCTACTTAGATAAATTAGAATCGGTCAGAGAGGCATCTCTGACTGCGCTTACACAGCTGGATGACAAGTGGCTACTCACTAATGATGAATCATGGTTTTGGGGCCCGACTAATAATTATTGCAAATGGTTTCACGTGGTAGAGCATGAGTCTAATCACAATGGGCAGATCAAATACATTAAGAGTCGGGTATCATAAATTTTCATGCTTTATTTGAGCAGTATAGGATGTGTAAATATCTTCTTTTCTCTATTCAAGGAAATAAAAGTCAACTGCTTAGGATCAGCATGAATTTTTAATGAAGCAGAGGGTCTGAAATGAAATAAAAAAGGCAGCAACTAATTAGTTGCTGCCTTTTTTATTTTAAGAATCTATTAAACCTAATCCATCAGTAACATCTGCTTAGTAACTGCGAAAGTTTCTGTTTTAATCGAATAGTGATAGATGCCTGCAGACTCTAATATTTCGGCATCTATTTCAATCTGATGCCTTCCTGCTGGATAAGATTTTTTCTCACTCCAGACTAACTGTCCCACCGGGTTAAAGATGCTGAGCGTCAACTCGTCTGCGGATTGCGATAGATTAATTTCTATTTGTGTTGACTTAGTAAATGGATTTGGCCAGTTTTGGCTGACTGTCGGTTGATCATTTTGAAGAGATTCTATACCTAATGAAACATTCCATATGTCAAGTGATGAGCCTATGTATGCCTCTGATGGTGTGCTGCCAGCTTGCATTGATAATTGATTCAGTTGGCTAATAGTTAGCTCATTTTTGAATTCAATATCAAGCGCTATCGCGCCGCCTTTTAAAGCCCGACCATCTCCGGCGTGCCAGCTGAAACGAGTATCACTATCTGTGTGATAATTATTTTCAGAAATGTCTAATGAGGCAGATTTTATACTAACCACTTCATTGCCAATGACTCTGGATAGTGTGAACTGTAGTCCGTAAATATCTATCGCATTTTGCGATCTGACCTGTAAGATTTTAGAATCCTTCTGGCTAAGTTTTGCATCTAATTCTAATGTAGAAGTGTAGCGGGTTTCTGATAGCATAGCTTCGCTCGGTGCAGCGTTATCATTGACATCGCCGATTTTCATTCCTATAAAGTTTTCAGCTAATGAATGACTTTGTGCGTTGATCATTTCCAATCTTTCAATAAATGGCCACGGCTGATCATCAGCAACGAAGTTTTGCTCACTATCTATAAATCTCCAGCTATTATTATTAATAAACCTATCTGTGACACCTAAGATGAGCCTTCTTGCTTCTAATATATCTCGGGTGGATACAACTTTATCATTTGAAATATCCGCTGCAATTATTTTATAAGGAGAATCTAAGATTCTCAGGCCGAGAATATGCTGCTGAATCAAAAGTAAGTCTAAAGTGGTGACACCATTAGTATGATTCATATCCTTTTCTGGACTCACAGCATAATTATACCCTATCGGATTATTATCAAATGAGTATTGTCCTTGATCTGTGGCAGATTGAGATTTTGGATATTCTGGGAGTGATGCACTTAGACCTACAGTAACATCTGCGATTGCCATCCCTGTCTCCGTCTGTAGTTGACCCGCTATTATAATGGCAGAACTACCAGAGTCAAGTGGATCCATGGGATCAGCAGTATCTATTGGATCAACAGCCTCATCTTCACAAGCCCCTTCTACTATGATTGACGCCGTACAGAAATCTCCATTTCCATTTTCATCCCAGACCCACATATCTACAAAAAGTGCTGTCCTGCCATCTGCACAATAAATAGCATACCCAAATTGATCATCAAATCCTTCAGAACCCGGCATGATCGGTACTTGATCTTCCTCTACGAGTGCCCACTTTAATTCGCTATAGTCAGTACAGTTATCATAACTGCCAAAGTCGACATCTGAAGCCCAGATCACGATACTATCTTGACTGGTACTAAAGTTAGACGATACACCTGCTATGCATATAGGAGATGGATTCACATCATCGCCAAATGTAACTTCTGTCTTAGCCTCTTTAGTATTACCGCATCCATCAGTCGCAGTCCATGTGATCACGTGGACATCCCCTGGACTTCCTGTACCAGAATTAATCGTCATGGATGCGCCTACACCATTCTGTATATCTATTACAAATTCTCTGCGCTGTACGGTGACATTCCATTTGACTAACTGAGCTGAAGATTCTATGCCATTACAGAAATCTACGACTGTCGCTGTCAGTTCTTCAGCGCCTCTACACGCTGTGGCATCATCTTTAGAAGTCGCTCCGCCTGATGTGCTGACGATGTACGAGTCTACAACAGATATCTCAGGAGCGGAGTCATCTACGACTTTGACTACCTGATCGAAAGTATAATAGCCGTCCTCTTCTACGTCTGCATATTTGAAATATACTGCATCTTCATATACAGGTCCTTGCTCTGGACAACTGGTGCATTCGTCCTGAGCCCAGTCTTCTATCGCTATAAACTGATCTCGAGAGCTGTCATTGTCATCATCTAGATCGCCTCCATTAGCATTCCACTTACACCAGTCGATCACTGTCCATCTATTAATTAATTTATAACAGGCATCAGATGAAAATATCGTATCCGTCTTCACACTAGAAGCAATCAGACTGCACGATGCTTCACACCAGATTGGCTCTCCATATGATTCTGTTGTATTGACACCACATAGCTGCACCTCGCCCATTTGAATGTCGATGTTTTCAGTTATTTCTAAATCTCCTTCAGCATCACATTCTTCATTCTGGCCTTGTACTATTTCACCAGTATAATGTTTAGGCCATTTGATCGTATATGGGTTCATACCTGTCCCTTCTTCTTCGATCGTGATAATTTGTTTACAATAAGGATCACCAGAAGAGAACTCCCCATCTTCATCTCTATCGATGTACCATTCTCTGATCAGTTCTTCTGTCCCACAGTAACCATTGATGTCAGTTTCATTGAGTAGGATGGCGCTGCGATCTTCTGATTGACAAAATTGGCCAGTTGCCAAGGGGTTTTCTATATCATTCATATCATCCAGACAGCTCATCGTGACAGGAGGGCATGATAGGATACTTTGCGTCTTATCGACCACTGATACATCTACGATACAGGTATTAGAATTTCCGGCTTGATCAGTGATTAGAAGTTCTACCATCACGATTTCCCCTACATCTTCACAGCAGAATTTTATGAAGTCTGCATACTCAGTGGTGTAACCCACGACAGTGGAATCAATGCAGATTCCTGTTTTAGGATCAGTAGCAGTACATTCATATTGATCAATGCACTGTGAGGAGCAACAGCCCGTTACTCTTTTGACTTGTATTTTAGTTTCGCCACATCCTGAATCATGACTTCCTGCATCAAAAGACTCAGCAAAGACTTTTCCAGCGCCAGCATTGGCATCGAGCATTGCAGAAGTCAGCGTAACATTTAAATTAGTCTCGCAGATAGCTACGGGTGCTATCTGGTCTTCTACTATGATATTGAATGTATCTAAAGTCGTATTACCACAATCATCTGAAACAGTTAAATAGACTTGTATAGGATTATTGGCTAACCATAGATCGATCGCATATCCTTCGACCACCTGACCTTCTGATAGTCGCCATGATTCTGTAATCAGTTCTGCATTACAGCTATCCGAGTGCTCACCAATAGGCAGTTTATATTTTCCTGCGCATGTCCACGGATCTATACTGATGATGACATCATCCATTTTTTTAATGACAGGCGGATCAAGATCTTTGACTTCTATGGTTTGTGATAGTTGTAATTTAGAACTGCTATCGCACCAGTCTATGATGGTCCAGTCTCGTATCACTTTCTTACTCCCAGCACACGCTTCTATGACTATATCAGAAAAGTCGACTATGATATTACACCGATTTGTGTCAAGTAAAATCTCCTGAAATTGGATATCAGGGTTAGGGCCTTTTCTAAGGCACCTGGTCGAATCTTGAGCTTCTTTTTTTACAATGTCTAATAATACCCATAGTCCATCTACTGCTACAACTTCCTGGACTGTATCAATAGGGACTGCATAATGTATGACAACCTCTTCTAAGCAGATGGTATCTTTTTTAATTTGCTCTAAGTTCAGGTAATACGGATATGCATGAATACCACTTTCGGTTTCTTTTAGAATAGCTTCTGGCGATACATCAGCTCCACAATCTAGTTCTACATAAAGAGGGGCTTGAATCTCAGTCTCACGCAGGTCTACAGGTTTTTCTACGTACGCCTGAGTGATGATGTCTTGTTTGATTATTTCTCCATGCAAACTAAATCGACCTGCATAGGTGATGACATGCAGGATACCTTCGCACATATCTCCGCTCACAGTTTCATTTACTATGATATCTCCGATTAATGTAGCGTAGCAGTCCTGATCGAGAGTATCCATGATCTCTGCAATGGTGATAAATTCTTCTGGAAAATCGCCTCCACATATAGCAGTGCAAGTGGGTAGACATCCTGTTACTTCTATAGATATGCTATACTCACCAAAAGCTCGATGATCAGCCGCAGCTACAAAAACATCATATTCTCCAGGATTAAGAGAAAGATCTTGTAATGATTCTATACTGATAGCTCCAGTAGGAAAGGGGTAGCTGAAGAGGGTACCATCTGCCTTATTCACCAGATATACAATGACATCTACATAGCGTATGTCTAATTCCTTTCCGTGTGGTGCTGCATTGTATATAAATTTTGAATTTCCACTGATGAAGGCTTCTTGGCATGATCCATCAGTCAGAGTGACTGTACCTAAATAATCAGTGGACCGACTTGGATCTTCATCGATCCCGATCATATCATTCAGATTCAGTACGTCTTCATCATTGATTTCACCTGAGCCGTCGAGATTGAATCCCGGCTCGTATGTGCATGATGATTCGAATTCAGGTACAACATTCGCTTCTATCAGGATTTCTCCCCAGCAAGTGTTACCACAAAGGTCTGAGATGGTGTAAGTCACTGGCTGTCCTGATTCAATATACACAGACCAATCAATGCTATCAAATGTCTCATTCGGAGATAATGAAAAGCCAAATTGTCCATCTGATAAGGATAGAAAATACTTAGTGTCAGCAGGGGCTTCTAGTAAAAAATCTGGCGTGATGCCATCACATCCTTGAGCCAGACTGACATTGATTCTATCATTGCAGGCTAAGATTGACTCATCATCTCGTGATATGGATATGGTCTGCACGTAAACACTTTCATTACCACACCCATCCACAGCTACAAAAGTTCTAACAATCATACCTACGATACCTTCATTCGTGCTACTTCCATCAAATCCGACATACTCATCAGAGAAGGTTACAGTGACAGTATTGATCGTTCCATCTATAGGCATACAGAAGTCTGTAACAACTGCTAATCCACCTGTCCCATCAGGATCACATGCATCTAGACATCCTATCGTAAGATCTGGCGGGCCTTCTAGGGTCGGTTCTATATCATTGACTATGGTAATCGTCTGGATGTATGTTTCTGGATCTGACGGTGTATTTCCACAATCATCCACCAATGTAAATGTTCTAATTATGGTAGCATCACCTGGACAGGAACCACTGATAATCTCGTCTGAAAAAGTAATCGTAGCAGGCCGTGTACAGTCATTCTGAACAAGCACTGGGAATCCAGTCGCATCTGTACTGAAATCATCCCCACAACTCAAGATGACATCTGCGGGTACTGATGCACTTGGCAAGCTCGGCAGCAAATTAAATATTTGAGTGCAGGTCATTCGATTTTCACAAATATCAAATGCTTCGTAGACGACTTCGATGGTGTGCACATATGGACAAACGCCTGGTATCGTATCTAAAGACACTTGATTGATGTCTAAGACAGCACAATTATCTGTAGATGAACCACCTGCTGCTATGAATTCACTCATATCTGAATAGGTAGGTATCGGATCCCCACAATTTAGTTCTGTAGGTGCTGGGCACACTAAGACTGGTGGTTCAGAATCTGTCATAAACGTAAATGTCAGCTGATCAGAATTACAATCTGGAAAGGGGACACTTGGATCTATAATCGTCAAACTGATGGTACCTACTGCGCCACAATTATTAAAAGTATACGATCCTGAAGCAGCATCCGAGGTAGAACCATCACCAAAATCCCAAGTATAAATTAAATCATTTGGAGCGGCATTATCTATAGATCCGCTAGCATCATACGCAACTGTCAGTGTACAAGGATCAAATACAGCTGTCGCTATGGCTTCCGGGCCTTCGTATACGATAACAGAACCTATAACTTGTTCATCGGTACAGCCAAACTGGTCTGTGATCATTAATGACACACTGTAAGTGCCAGAGGCAGCATATTGATGGGTCGCTATCGATGTGTTATAATCGCAGCCAACTGTACCAATGCCTACATTCCAGCAATATGTCAGGCCATCTCCAACACTTGCACTCGCATCAAGAGTCACTAAATCTCCTAAGCAAATTTCAGGAGTGATAGGTAAAGCAATAATAGAAGCAGGATTATCCACTTCTACATTTATGATTTGTACACATTCACTCTGGCCACAGGCATCCGTGATTGTAAATGTTCTGGTGATGATTTCTTCAAGAGGACATGTGCCAGCGACCGATTCATCAATACTCGAAATATCAAATGTCGGGTTACATGCATTGGTTGTGACTTGTGGTTCACCTAATGTTGCAGTATCCATTGGTTCGCCGTCGACTACAGTGACTTCATCAAGTGGACATACGACAGCATTAGCTCCGCAGATGCTTACTTCTATAGATGTAGTAGAACTTGGGCATGAGTCACTATCAGCTGTAGCCGTGACGAATACTGTATAAGTGCCTGGATCAGGGTAAGTAAACATGGCTGTGGGTAGGTCCGTAGTCTCATCTATCATACCATCTCCGTCAAAATCCCAAGCATATGATGTGATAGACCCCGTCGATTCAGAAGCATCGAATGTAACTGTCGACTCTGCACATGCAGGGCCAGCTGGGGATAGCATTGCAATCACATCTTCTGCACATTCTAAGTCACATCCTATGACCATTGGTGACGCCTGAGTAGTGGAGAAGAACCAGGTGTTGATTGTATTGGATTCGCCAAAGCCTGTAGCGTTTTCAGCAGTCTGATCTTCCCAGGTGTGACTCGGTTGTGTCGTACCCAATAACGATACTAAGGGTTGACCTGGAGTACCACTATCATTATCAGCTGCATCTAATTGTGAGTCATCCCAAAAAAATGAGAAATCTGGATCAGCGCATTCAGGATCTATGGTCATTATAGTCCAGCCAGGAGAGTTATTTTCAACATCATATTGCATAAAGTGAATTTCTCCTTGACTGTAGCGTGCGATTATTTGAAGCTCTTCATTGACATCTACAGTGTTACCTAAACCGTCTCTCTGGTCCCAGGGTAAACAATTAGCTAAATCATCTCCCTCCACAACTCTATCAGCTAATACCACATCAGCTGTGCCTTCTGTGAATACACCATCCGGACCATCTAAATCTACAAATACTTCTAATAGCCCCGGTCGGGTTAATTCGTATTCTAAACAAAAAGGCTCATCACAACTTAGTATCGGCCCTGCTGATATTTCACCACATATGCCTGGTTCGTAACAGGATGGATCTGGTGGATTTAAATAAACTCTGAACAAATCTGGATTAGCTGATGATTGATCAGATCCGTCTTTGGATTGTCTATCGAGTTCCACGTTTCCTGTATTTCCTGGCCCTGTGCGATTGAATGCTAAGGTAAAAGTTAGACCTCTAAAACCATCGCCAAACTCATTAGCGCCTCCTGAAAAATTTACCATTTGCACAAAGTTATCATCTGTCAAAACGTAGATGATACCATTAAATGGATTCTGGAATGCTATATTTCCTTCAGTCAAAGTGTTTGGATCTGTAGCGCAGTCAATCAAATCTGAGATACAAGGTGTTCTGACACTCCAATTTTCAGAATACACTCTTCCATTGATCGCAGCACCAGCTTGATCAGCTACTGTAATATCAAAATTTCTAATATTGGAATTAGTGCCAAAAGTAGTGTGATCGAACTCCAAGCAGTAGATTCCGACTTCTGTGGGCACAAAAGTATAAGGTCCAGACGTATCGTATCCTCCTGCTCCTGCTATGGCATCTGGTCCAATCATGATAGGTCCGAAATCATTACCATTAGCATTTGCTGCTGTCAGCGTATTAGGTCCATTAGCAACTCCTGATGGGCCGACGATTCTCCAGTCATAGCCGCCTGCACAGATACCAGTCCCATCAGCCTCTGAAGACAGAGCTATGTAGACCAGCTCATTTATGTCTTTCACTTCAAAGCAGATTGAATTGTTTTCTCCATATGAACCATAAGGAGCAAAGTTAGTCTGACCACTCCTGATGCTCAGTAATGCAAGATCAGTCACATTCACGAGAGGATTTGCGCAGGGATCTCCCGCTGTTCCATTAGGATTCAGTTCCTTCGTTCCTTCAGCAGATAGTTGATAGGACATCAACAAAAGAAATATAAGCTGAATCAAAAATATAATCGGCAGCAAAAAATGCTTCGAAGTTAGAAACTTCATGGGTTGAGTATTAATTTTTAATCAAATAGGGTGTAAAATAGCGATTTGTTTATTTAATATTCATTTTCAATGAGCATATTTATGATTAAGACATATGGGAGCTAAACCCTCTATATTAACTAACCTAAATCTTTAGAATAAAGTGAGTTAATAAAGTAATATCAGAGGATACTATCTCTTAATATTTATGATAAAAATTATCACTATTAGGCTGTGCATTAATGACGCTTAAGCTTATCTCAATTGGATGATCATGGAATAATTGTAAGCACATCATCTGAATAATAAGCACTATATATTTTCTCGTGATTAGCAATATGTTATGTGTGTTGTTAGTAGAGATCAAATACAGAATTGTGATGTGGTGGTTTAGTAACTCAGTGAGTATACTTAAGTGGTTAAGTGAGCTAATCGATATAGAGCTATTCTATTTTTCACTTTGGTGGATTATATACAATTGTGGTCAAATCTTTGATATCGAAGCATAAGAGATTTTGATTTGTGCAATGCATACAGCTTCAAGAAGAATCACTCAATATATTCTAAAGTATGGATTTTAGACGTGGCCGGCTGAAGTTACGTCTTTCCAATGTAGTAATATCGAACTTGCAGATATTTTCTCCATGGATTTTATTTTGTTTTGGATCGTTCTTCTTAATTTCCAGAGATTAGCTTAAAAAGAAGATCAATATTGTAGTAGGAGGTCATTTTATTAGTATCCCATTTCTGTTCTACTTTTAATTCTTCTTGTTTTCTATGATGATTCTATTCGTCATATTAAGTTCTTTATTTTGCCGCTCTTGTAAGATCGCGGTGATATCACTGCTGACGCCGTCTCTTAGGATAGAGATTTTTATTCGCTCACCCACTTTTCTCAGTGATATGAAATTTTGTAATCGCCATGGACTTACCTTACGGTCATTAACATGTGTGATGACATCACCTGCCATTATACCAGCCTGAGCAGCAGCAGTATTTTCCAAGACCTCGGTGATATATGAGCCAGCTTCATGATTGTCTATGCCCACGCCGAGCTGCGGTATTTTAGCCCGAGCAAGCTTCTCTCGACTTAATACAGTACTACATTTTTTTAAGACAGCTTCCATACCTTCATATGCTTCTCCATTACCAGTCCATCGAGTTGTTTTTAAATCACCATTTTTTGATTTATGGATCACTACATTTTGGACATCTTTCGTTCCGTCATTTGTTACATCTAAGTAGACATTAGCTTCTTTCAAGAGTTCGGTTGTATCTGATTTAAGCTTGCCCTCACCGTACGTTCTATGTTCAGTTATTATTCCCTGATCACTGACTCTATCTACGATTAGGCCATTGTCATCCGACTTTACGAAAAATATATGATCATCGCTATCATGCTCAAGATGACCTAAATGTTCATTGAAGTTTATTCCCAGCTCATCTAATTGTTTCTGAATTTCTTCAGGTATTGTGCCATCATCTTGCCACTTAAGTTTAGTATGCTCTCCATCTGCCTCTATACCTACCTCTATGGTTCTTTCTATGATACTTTTTTTCTCATTTTTGCTGACGGTGACATTGATATTATTTCCAGTTGTTACTTTTTCATCTGTATTGTTTATGATCCTGACATCTACACCTTGCTCTTCCATTAGCTTTTGAATCTCAGAGGGTATTTCTCCTTGATCTTCCCATTCTACTATTCGTTCTTCGGCATCATCTCTTATCGTTAGTTTTATCTGTCTTATTGCTTTTCCATATACTATTTCAGAATCTAGATCTATGCTGATGTCTCTATCAGATTTGCCTTGCATGCTACTACCATTTACATCTATGTTTATTTCATTCTGGCCTGTTGACTCCTTTTCTATGACGATGATTTTCTTTTCTATTTTCTGATGCTTATTCTGACCGATAGCAGGAGCAGAGGCTATGATGAATAAGATGCAGGTTGATATGATTATATGTTTCACCATTGTACGATATGTTATGATCAGTTTAGCCTAATAAAAGAAGTATGACAATAAAATTTAAGTTGATGGACTATTGCTTATTTCGACTTAAAAAATTCTAAGTTTCG
>Ga0209187_1002523_pt1 | contig 17159 bp, 14 predicted proteins | sample BantaG_FD_187430 | JGI IMG/M metagenome (GOLD analysis project Ga0209187, IMG submission 187430) | Marine algal microbial communities from Bantry Bay, Ireland - BantryBay_4 metaG (SPAdes) (version 2) | ecosystem: Host-associated > Algae > Red algae > Unclassified | place: Bantry Bay, Ireland... | reverse complement strand
TGAACGTGTTAAAAGTAACTTGCGTAATGGCATTTTCCTGAACAACTTCGCGTGTACTCGTTTCGGTATAACTGAAAAGACTTTTCATTTCAGTAAAACGAAAACCTGCACCAAAAAAGATATTTTTATGTCTTTGAAATAGAATACCGCCGTGCAAACTGTAGGCAATCGGCTGTGACAGTGCGGTTTGCATTTCAGCATTTATCCGCTCATTTTCAGATGGATAAATATTGTTTGTCAAGACCGTTCCTCCGCTTAATTCCAATTGCAGCAAATTCTTTTTTGGCCTAAGCAAGGGCTTGATATTTGTTTCTAATTTTTTAGAAGCAATTCCATTATTTATCAATAAAAAGGAAAAAGACAAAGTAGGAAGAAGTCGGATGGTTTCAGGTTCTTCCGTAAGAATTAATTTGTTTTTTTCACTTGCTGCCCATACGTTTTCTTCCGAAGAAATGAGCGCGGGCATAGTATTTTCGAACTCATTTTTTGCCGGAAATGTACCTGCTTCTTGTTTGTTAATAATTGAACTATCTGTAAAAGACGTGGTCTTTTTTGGCTGTCTTTTCTGTGAGTTATCTTGTTTTTTCTCCTCTGTCAATCCTTCTTTTTCGAGTGTAGCAACAACAGAATCATTGTTTTTATTTAAAAATTTTTCCGAAGTTTCTGCGACCATCGTATTCGGCCCAACAGGTGTTTTTTCGAGAAAAAAGAAAGAAAAAACGGAAGTAACCACGGTCATTCCACAGACGAAAATCAGAAAAAAAGGCAGCCTTCTTTTCTTTTTACGCGGACGTCGGATACCTTGTTCAACTTGGTCCCAAGCCAGACTCGGCGGCAAGGTAAACTCTTCGTCAAACAGATGTCTCCGATCATTTTCTGAAAAACTATTTTCCATTATTCTACGAATTATTTATTTCGCTAAAACCAATATTTTTTCGCAACCAATTCTTTGCGCGTGACAATTGAGAACGCGAAGTTTCCTTACTAATGTCTAGCATTTTGCCTATTTCTTCATGACTATAACCTTTGGAAACCGAAAGTAAAAAAACGGTGCGATAACCATCAGGCATCGGTTCAATTGTTTTAAGAAAATCTTCCAAATACAGTTGCCGCCAAATTACCGGTTCATCACTTTCAACAAATTCGGCACTATTTTCCAAATCTCGAATTCTGCCCGCTTTGCGTTTATAATCAATAACTCGATGTACGCTGACGTTGCGAATCCACGTTTTCAAAGTTCCCTTTTCAGGTTTAAAATTCTGTAATTTCATAAAGACTTCACTGAAAATTTCCTGCATCATATCTTTATGATAATCGGGCGGAATAAAATATTTTCGGCAAATTGTATAGACATATCCTGCAAAACTTTCATACAGATACCGTTGTGCCTCGGGTTCTCCATCAAGGCAAGCAATTTTTAGTTCTTTGTCGGTATATGCAGCAGGTTTTTTCGCCATAAATTACTCACAGTTTCCCTCAAGAACAGGGACAAAAAATTCTCCTGAAATAACGACGCCTTCCTCCCATATATCTTCTCCGATTCTCCTTTTAAAATTACCTTCCCACGTTCCGCGTAAAGTAGTGTCTGTAACTTCGGTGAAAATCAGTTGATTGTCTTCGCCATCACTTCGATAAAAGTTTCCCTCTGTCTCCGTTGAATGAGCAACAAAAATAGTTCTAACTAACGGGTTTCCCCTTTCTATAATTGCGACATCATTTTCGTAAAATCCAAAAAGGTTAGTACTGAAGTACGGAGTTCCGTTATTTATCAAAACTTGGGTAGTCATATCTCCCGTTATTTCATCAATCAAGTCACAGTACTGTGCAAATCCTTCTCTACTGTATTCCGTTTCGTCGATAACAAACTTGGAAACTCCTTGGCTGATTTGAATGGTGTCTATCGGCATCTCGATTTCTGTTACTTCTGTCAAGTCTGTTTCTTCTGGATAACAACTGTAGAGAAATAAAGTACAAGATATAAGTCCAAATAAAGATAAAAATAATTTATTTTTCATAGTAAAATATTTAGCTCTTGTCGAGGTTTTTAGGGTTGAGCGAAAACGAGAAAATTTTATTCTGATTGAGGTTAAAAAACACAAGCATAGCCGATTAAAAGTCCCAACAAGCTCTTAGGAACGCGAGAGAAATAGATTCAGAATCTACTTCTCTTGCGTTCTTAATGAATGAAGTCGAGTGAGATCTGAACGTCGCCCAAACCTTATTCGTAAAGTCTGTTTACAACTGGCAAGCATCTACATTTATTCTATCCGCATTCCTTACATGCTTTGAAAAAGAATTCTACCCTTGATACCTTTAGATGTATTTGTAGTCAAAATGTAAGTACCCGTTGGAAAGCTACCCGTGTCTATCTGTGTCCTACCGTCTGTACCCGTTACCTCAATTTCTGTAATTACCTTACCAAAAATATCATTCACTCTAACGCTTTCAGTCTCTGTATCTTCCCAAGTTACAGTCAAGTTATCTGCAACAGGATTAGGAAAAACCTGCAATTTATCCGTTATTAAATCCGTGACCGAACTAACTGTTTCACAAGCTTCCGGATCGGTTGAAATACCATGACTGCTGATAGCATTATTCATGTTTTCTAGTGTCGGCGGAAAAATATTTTCAACTATTTCTTTATCGGGAGAAATGAGTATCAATCTGGGAAAAGCGTTGAACTCGTATAAATCCACTACAGCATTACCGCCACCCTCTTCACCACTCGCCGCAGGTAATTTTCCTCCGTAATCTTCCTCAAACTGTAAGACTTCAGCATCTGTATCTCCGACGTCGATTGAGATGAAATAAATTTCTTCTCCATTATTACAACCATAATTTTCAAATATGGTATTGACATATGGAATTATATCAATACAGGGTTGACAAGTCGTAAAGAAAAAATCGATAAAAACATATTTGCCTTCATCTAACTTGTCATATAAATTAAAAGTCTCACCGTGTACAGTCGTGACCGTAAAATCAGGAGCGTTTTGCGCTATGGTTTGATTAGTAAAAAAAGAGCAAAACAGAAGTAAAAATAATGCATTTTTCATAATTAGTTGATTTAGTTTAGATAAAAACTCAATTGTATGGTGCCACTTGGGAACGCCGATAGAATAAGCCGATAGAATAAGGAATGATGAAAAAACAGGTTGAAAATTTCAGCATACTTGTCAATCATTTACAATGATGAAGATAGTTATCTTTTCGGTCGCATTTGTTTTAAAAGCAAAAAACATGCGCTTAAAAGCAAAAAACATGCGCTTATTTATCTATCCGAAAGCAAATTGAAAAACGTTGCATGACGTAGAAAAAGAACGCTATCAATAACACTTTTAGGAGTAGAGTTATAGATAACTTGCAGTCAGTTTATTGAAATAATAAGAAAGTAGCACGCATAAGTACACGGTGTACTAAGTATAGATGGTATTGCCCTACCCTACTTAATACACTGTCATCTAAATTCTGCCCGTTTTGAATGCTTCTTTTGAAATTACTTTTCGTTAGAAATTCCTTAAATAGCTAAGGCTATTCGCGAAATTTATAACACAATCAATTTCAAAATAACCTATTCAAATTCGGACGAAACTTAAATTACAGTGTACTAAAGCAGGTACTCCATTTAAAATATGAAGTTGTTTAAGGTTATTTCCGGACTAAAGGAAGCTTTTTTGTTAATCGGGAAGGATTTGGATGTAGTGTCGATCCGAATGCGTGGAATTCTAACAGTTATTAGTCGTTATAATCGGCTATTAAATTAGGAAAATTTGTAGATTTGGAGTCTAGGTAGCTGAGGTGCACCCGATTTGGCGTGTTTATAAATGTTTAGGTGTAAAGCAGAAGGACCATCTTGTCAGCAGTTGTGGCAGTTTTGGTTTTCGGTAGAACGGCATAGGACCTGTCTGGCGCCAGTCAGGCTCCATACAAATGCGCTGTACATAATCTCTAATATAAAAAGGTAACTATTCAGCCTGCTTTGATCTGGGGGCTCCTGCGAACAGCGGGCATTTGAACTTGCACTTGATACTTGCACTTGAATTTTAAAAAGTTCAAGTGTCAAGTGCAAACTCAAATGTCCCCTATCGTAGGTAACACTGAACAGTTAATATAAAAATTAATAGTATGGATTTAGATACGGTACTTTCAGTTATTGTTTCAGTTATTGGAATTTTTACAGCAATAATGATTATTACAAGAATTTTTGGGCTTCGAACATTTGCAAAAATTTCAAGTTTCGATTTTGCTTCAACCATTGCGGTAGGTTCAATATTGGCTGCTATAATTATAAATAAAGACCAAAATATACCTAAGGGCGTTTTGGCGCTAATTAGCATAATAGGATTTCAGACAATCTTTTCATTCATGGTAAGAAAGAATGATTGGTTTAAAAGGCTATTTACAAACAAACCACAACTGCTGATGAAAGACGGTGAAATTTTTTACGATAACTTAAAGAGTTGTAATATTGGTGTAAGTGATTTAATGGGAAAATTAAGAGAAGCGAACGTACATAAACTATCTGAAGTTCAAGCGGTGGTTTTTGAAAGTACTGGAGATATTTCAGTGTTGCACAGCTCAGATATAAATGAGGTAGACTCGATAATATTAAGTGATGTAGCAGATGAATATAAATAATTCGCTACTACACATGGAAGGTACCATAACTGATGAAGACCTGGTAGGTATCAATTTGGTGGTACTGATAACCTTAAACGCTAGCGGAGGAAAAAATACTATGAATAATCGAATGGAATAGTTACACAAAAAAAAGATAACTACTCAGATCAGTGCCAGCAGTTCCAACCAACCAATCAATCAAAACCGCTCTTCATTATCCTCCCTAATTGGACTTGAATAAATTTGACTTTGCTTTTTATTCTGATTGATTCGGTAATTGAAAGAAAGGACAAATGCCCGCGATTGCCATAGGAAATTGTCTTCCGAATAAAAAGTCTCATCCTCTGAAAAAGAACGGCGGCGACGGGAATTAAAAATATCGCTAACGCTCAAGGTAACGGTTCCGTTGTTTTTCATCACATCAATACTGGTAGCAAAATCTAAAGCTACTGTTGCCTTGTTCACCCCTTGCGTAGTCGTTCGGGGAGCAGAATAGCTAAGTGTCAATTGGGAATTTAATTTTTTCCAAAAGGTAAATCGAGATATTGTTTTTGCCTGAAAGGAAAAAGATTCACCACCGACATAAATTTCCTGCCCTTGATGTTCATAGGTTCCCTCTGAAAGAGAATGGAAAAAATTCATATCACCATTTAGTTTCCACCAATTGACAAGGGAAAGAGAATAAGTAAACTCGATGCCGTAATTCTTTTTAATATCCAAATTTTCAACCTGGGTTATGGTTGTTTCGGGAAACCGATCGTCCACCCTCTGAATTCTTTTGATGACGTCATCCGTTTTACGATAATAGGCTATGGCACTTAGTGTCCCTTTTCCCCAATATTTGATATATCCAAATTCAAAGGCATGGGTGAACTCAGGGCGAATATTATGGTTGCCCCTCCAGATATTTCGACGGTCTCTAAGGGTTAAGAAAGGTGTTAAGTCTATAAAAGTGGGACGTTCAATTCGACGGCTGTAACTTAATTGGACACCACTTTGATTTTGGAAATCATAACCGACAAAGGCACTTGGAAAGAAGTTGGCATATCGACTGGTTTTGGTATCTTCTTTACCACCTAATCCTGATTGTATATTGGAATGTTCCACCCGCATCCCAGTCTGATAAGAAAATTGCCCGACTTTACTTCCAAATTCAGCATAAACTCCATGAATGATTTCATCGTATTGGAAGTTGTTGGTAAAATTAGAATCGGGAATCTCCACACTGTTGATCAACTCACTTACTTTGTAATTATCCGTTATTTTTCGAAAAGTGCTTTGAAATCCTCCCTCAAATTTTGAGGACTTTCCAATGGGCAGAATATAATCGGCTTTAGCGATAACCAGGTTATTATCAGATTTATTTTGAGTTATTTGATTGAACCCAATTGTATCAAGCGGATTTTTTTCTCCATCAAAGTAATCCTCTTTATATTTAGAAATTTCGTCCTCCTGTTCACTTTCATAGCGAATTTCAGAGGTCAGTTGATGTTCTTTATTGGAGAATGTTCTTTTATATCTTAGAAAACCATTTAAATTACTTTCGTCTCCTGTTTCATTTTCCAGCCGCTCGGTGATCAGGTGAATATTGTCCATCGAGCTGTAAGCATCTTTGTAAAGAAGATTAGAGGAGTTATTATCCTTGCCTTTCCGATAAGAAAAGGAGGTGGTCAAAGTATTTTTGGGATTGATAAAATAGTCTGCTCCGACTTTAAAGTTAATCGGCTTACCGCTGCGTTCATGCGTCCTGTCCAAATTGGAAAACAACGTACTGTCAGGGTTTTCAAGATTGAAAAATTTGTTTCTGTAGCTCACTGTTCCGGGGCGGTTGATATACCAAATGCCCGAACCTGCAAAAAAGTTTAATTTGTCCTTTCGGTAGTTCATGCTTGCGCCAATGCCGAAATTATCAGGATGTCCAATGTTAGAATTTACCGAACCATTTAGTCCGCTGGCATTATTTTTTTTCATGACAAGATTGATCACCCCAGCCATTCCTTCGGCCTCGTATCTTGCAGAGGGATTGGTGATGATTTCAATTCGCTCAATAGCACTCGCCTGAATCTGCCGCAGCCCGTCAGAATTTTTGCCGTTTATGAGCAAAGAGGTTTGCCCGTCTACCAAAATACGAACACCACCGCTGCTTCTTAAACTGACATTCCCGTTGATGTCTACCCAAACACCGGGTACATTTCTTAATATGTCCTCTACCGTACCACCTTGACTGACCAAATCTTTACCGACATTAAAAACCTGCTTATCCAAACTCATCATGACGGAGCTTTTTTCGGCTCTGACCTCCACTTCCCCCAACAATGCTGCATTTGATATTAACTCAATGATTCCCAGGTTCAAAGTATCGTTTTTCCCAGGTAATTCAATATTATTAATTATTTTGGGTAAATAGGCGATATACTCTAATTTGATAGAAAACTTTTTGCGATCAACTCCTAAAGAGAATGCGCCATTTGGGTCAGAAAGCCCTCCCAAAATAGTTAAACTGTCCTCTGGAGAAAAGATTGAAATTGTTGCATATTCCAAGGGAGCTTTTGTTTGCTTATCTATGACCTGCCCAATTATAGTTGTCCTGTAAGCCAGCGTGTTTACACCTGAATCAGTATCAGTAGTGGCTTCATTTAGGGCACTTACTGAGGTAACAGCATGAAAGAGGAAAAAAAACAAGATTAAGCTTCCTTTCATTGTGATTGTTGAATTGTTTGCATTCTTATGCAGAAAAAATTTATATCGAAGCTGTTTAAAGTTATCGCCTAAAGGCGAGCGTAAGAGCTTGTCCGGCTGGCCAGACGGGCTTGATCCTGTGGCGAAGCTTCCCGTCATTCGACGGGACAGGCTATTTTACTTTTCGTAGCCATCCGCGTGCCGCCGAAGCCTTTCTCAGGGCGCAGGATCTGGCGCATTATCTGGCGGTAGAGCAATCTACAAAAAGTAAAATAGCTGAAGATCCACGGGATCAATGACTTACGCGCAGTTATAGGGAATAAGTTTAAACAGCTTCCTCAAAAAAAGAATGAATTCACAGAGTTTTAACGACAAAAATCATGCTATTTTTTCGGAAGAAGAATAAATCAATAGGAGAAGCGCACACAACAATGCACACGCCTGACAAGTGAAGCTAAACGCCCCACCTACAGCTATACGGGACGCCCTATGCTAAAAAATCAACAAAATGGACTTTGAAAGTAAAACATCGAATAAAGACTTATAGGGGAAAGCTACAGGAAAGTAAAAAAACAGCTCCAATTAACAGCACTATATCCAAAATCAATACGCTTATTTTTTCAGAATGGGAACCCATTAGGAAAGCTTCCGATATATTAAATCTTGCCAGAAAAAGTCGAATGACAATCTCTAACAAAAAATAGTTCCTATGTTCACTAGTTCTCATCCTTCTGAATCATAGCAGGAATCGTCTTCAATATAATTTTCATATCAAACCAAAGAGAAATCTTCTCCGCGTATTCCAGATCAAGATTCATTCGTTCAGACTCCGGTAAATTCTTAGCCGATTGCTTATTGATTTGCCACCAGCCCGTAATTCCAGCAGGTGCTAAAAACCGGGTAGACCATTGATCGTTTGTCAATTGCTCCGCCTCATATAATGGCAATGGTCGATTGCCAACAATGGACATATCACCTTTTAGCACATTGATAAATTGCGGTAATTCGTCAATACTGAATTTTCTAATAAACTTCCCAACTTTTGTAATTCGAGGATCGTTTTTCAGCTTTACAAAGGAAGGCCCTTTTTCACCTTCCTCACCAGCCGTGTCGTACTTGTTCAGATGCGCCAAATTTTTAATTTGCGTATCAGCGCCCTGCGCCATAGATCTGAATTTTAAAAAATCAAAAATTTGAAAACCGTAACCTGCACGTTTTGATTTGTAAATAACCGGGCCCTTCGATTCCAACTTAATCAACAAAGCCACCAACAATAAAAAAGGACTTGCACATATCAAAACACCCAGTGAAAACAGAATATCAAAAGACCGTTTAAACATTGGCATTTTAAACGTAGTCAATTCATTGTTTTGAACCACTTCTGAGTTCAATGTAGCCTTATACTGATTCAAAAAGATAATCCGCTTTCGCATACCCGCACTGTCAATCGGCATCGGATAATAGTCGTCTATCCCACGTCGGAGACCATCTTTCTTGTTAAATGGACTATCGCCCGTATTAAAACAAATGAAAGGAATCTCCTTTAAAAGCGGATTGAGCTGAATATCTTTTAGCAAATTAAAATTAGTCTCAACTAAGTACTCGTAATCGCATATAATGGCATTTGGCAAGTCGATCTTGTCATAAACATTACTATACTTCTTAAGCCATTTTTTTCTTTGGCCAGGCTCCAAAATATTTGAAAATTGGTATTCTACCAGGTGTTCTTCAAAGTCTTCCATGATATCATCAAAGGAAGAAGCGAAACCAACTAACTGAATTTTCTTTAGTTTAACGGGCGTTTGTATTGCAATCATATTATAGGTAGTTTTCTACGAAGTGTATGCTTATTGTTATTAGGCCGGAATTTCGGTTAAAATCTTCTCAATTCGTTCATACAATTGACGAGGATCAAACGGCTTGATCATATAGTCCGTAGAACCAAGTTTTTTACAGCGCTCTATGATGGCCTGGTCTTCATCCCCGGAAACGATAATTACCGGAATATCCCGAAATATACCGCTACTCTTAATATTGATTAAAAATTCAACCCCATTCAGGCGAGGCATCATTAAATCAAGAACGATTAGATCGGGAAAATTACCAGCACTCAGCCAGATGATGCCATCAAGGCCATCTTTTTGGGTGACTACATCGTAGTAATTCTTTAGGAACATTCCTTCCATCATTCGAAGCCCATTATGGTCTTCAATCACCAATATTTGTTTATTCTTTTTCAAAATAAGAAAAAATTTATGTTAAAAAAAGGGATCATTTGGTGCAAGTGAGTTAGAGATTGTTCACTAACTTCACCGTCTACAGAGGGATATGTGATATATTGGCAATTAGCATTCCACTTATGATAGTTTTATATTGATTATTGAAATATGAAGGGTGGGATCAGCTGCCAATAGTGGCTGGCGAGGAATGGGCCCGTAGAGGCATTTACCGATTTTCTCCGTATTCGGCAATATCAATGGGCTGGATTTTACGGGTACTTTGCCTGCTCTGCACCTAAGATGGATTTTTACCCTATAGGCGTACAAGAACACATAGCAAAGAAGAGTTATCTAAAAAAACCCCCTGTAAAACAATATACTGGCATGCTGGGATAAATTGTCCGAAAAAAGAAAAGACGAAAAACCCTGATGAAGGAAAATCAGGAAAACAAATATCAGCTGAAATGGATGGAAGGAAGTCTCGTAGCCCAGCGATACCAACACATTTTAAATCCCAAAACGAACACCAATCTTCCCATAATATCGATTCAAATCAAACCCTTCAAATCCAATCGGTTGTTCATCCTGATCCGTTCTGGAGTAAAAATGCCTTCCAGTACTTATCATCACAGTACCCCAACGCATAAAGCGATATTCGAGACCGATCTCTGGGCTAAGTATATTATACCGCATCTGTGCATCAACAAACGAAACTGGCCTCTCTTGTCTCGAAGTAGACTTTCCTTTCGCAAAATATAAAATCGGAATAAGCGTGCATTTACTTTTTTTTATTCGGGTCACGTGGCCTACCAAAAAACCGCCACGACTATACTCCGATTCAAAATCATCTCCGTTTCGTCCGGATATCCAATACCCCCATTGTCCATAAGCACCAATAAATAAATTCTTGTAGATTCCTACACCTCCACTAATTCCCCGATGATTAATTCGATCATTTCCTAATTCATAAAATGGGTTGACAAACAATACCCGGGTGTTTATTTCAAGACCTCCAAACAGTCGTCCTTTTTCTTGTCCTGAAGACTGGGTGCTGATGGATAAAAATAGTAAAAGTAGGCAAGTATATCTCATGTAGCGTTAAACTTAAAATTCGCTAGTTTATTTTTTATAGCTATTGTATTTAACAAATTTTAATCGGAATTACCTATCTTAATTGACCAAAGTACCTTTTCTTCAAAAACGAAGCGTAGCCTCGTTGTTTCAGTCTCACCGCTGTTAGGGTTGTTCCCATCACGCTACTAAAGTTATGAACGAAATCGACTATTTCTGGAGAAAATTTGTAAATTTGGCGTGTTTAGAAATGTTGCATTCCATAGACTTTATTAGGAATAATTTAGTAAGTGCTGGGACATAATTATTTTTACATTAATCGGTCGAGAATTTTTAGTCTAATCGACTCGTTTTTTGACTTCATCCTCCCTGGCTGGAGCCAAAAAATGAGGAAGAGTAGGCTGAAAAGGCTGAGCGATTAAACTTTAAATTAATTATGGCCTGGCACTTATGCCATCCAAATGATCTTTTTATTCAACGCTTCGTCACATCCTCACCTTGATCGCTATGGCTATCAGGTTCCGGGTGTTCCTCGGTTCGAACAAAAATCTCTAGTTGGTTTCTATACAAAAAAATGCCTAATAAAGTCTAATCAAAATCTACATAATGACAAAAAAAGTAATAACATTTGGAGAAGTAATGATGCGTTTATCTCCACCAGGCTATTCAAAATTTTCTCAAGCTACCTCCTTCGAATTAGTTTATGGTGGTGGTGAGGCAAATGTTGCCATTTCGTGCGCTTACCTTGGCATGAAAGCTGCCCATGTGACTCGCTTTCCGGATAACGCCCTTGGAAGAGCCGCCACTCAATTTTTGCGACAGCATTGGTTAAGCACCGAACATGTTTTTTATGGAGGGAATATGATGGGTAAATATTTTCTGGAAAAAGGTGCGGTCCATAGACCCAGTGAGGTGATTTATGAAAGAGCAGGCTCTGCTTTTTCCTTAATCGAGCCGTCAATGATTGACTGGGAAGATGTCTTAAAAGACGCAGATTGGTTTCATTGGACAGGTATCACACCTGCTATTTCTGAGGGTGCTGCTACATGCCTTTTGGAGGCCATAAGAACAGCAAACAAAATGGGAATAATGGTTTCGGGTGATATCAATACTCGTGGCAACATGTGGAACTATGGAAAAACCATACAGGAAGTGATGCCAGAACTGGTACAACACTGCGATGTCGTCATCACCAGTAATCGTGGTCTTCGAGAGATGTTCGGACTCGGCCAATTAGGAGAAAGTTTTCAAGTTGGCGCTTCACAGTTAATGGAAACTTTTCCCAAAATTAAAAAAGTAGTTAGAAAAACCAGAAATACCATAAGTGCTTCTCATCATCAAATTCAAGGCAAAATGTGGAATGGAGAAACGTATATTAAAGCCAAAATGTTAGATGTTACACACATTGTTGACCGTGTTGGTACAGGGGATGCTTTTGCCTCAGGGCTGATCTATGGCTTACTGTATTATATTGATGATGAAAAAGCCTTGAATTTTGCTACTGCTGCTTGTGCTTTAAAACATACGGTTCCTGGAGATGTAAATATGGTTTCTTTAGAAAATGTGATGGACCTAATGGAAGGGGATACTTCTGGAGCAATAAAGAGGTAGAGTTTGATCCTCCTTTTTTAGGAACGGTGTATGAAGAAAAATATAAAGACGCTTTAACTATCAGAGCACAATTTTTTTATCCAAAACAAATTTTTACTAACATTCAATACAGTGTGTATTCAGTAATAACTGGTGTTAATTTTGAAATAGCACCGTTATAAATGAAGTTGTTTAAAATTATTAAAACCTTACAGATGAGAATTTATTTAATCTTATTAATTGTGTTTGTTGCCTTTAGCTGCAAACAAAACGAAGTAACAAAAGACAAAGCGGTAGAAGAACCAAGAGGAATTCAGAATGTGGCTTACAAATGGGGGGCTATGGCCCTGACCGCTCAAGCCAATGATACGGAGACCTTTAAACCAAGACCAACCATTACTTCCCGATACCTGGGCTTAATATTTGTTTCCGTTTTTGATGCCTGGTCAATGTATGACGAGAAGGCTATTCCGGTCTATCTCAAAGCCGCTAAAAGACGACCAGCAAATGAACGTACATTAAGTAATAAAGAAATTGCCATTAGCTATGCAGCCTTCCGAACAATGAATGAGTATTATTACTCAGATAAACCATTGTTTGCCAACTTCATGAAAGAATTAGGCTTAGATCCAATGAATGAAACATTAGATCCTAATACGCCAGCAGGCATTGGCAATTTAGCTGCAAAAGCTGTTATTGAAGCTCGAAAAGGAGATGGTGCCAATCAATATGGTGAAGAAACGGGTTCAAATGGCGAACCTTATTTTGATTACGTGTCATACAAGCCCGTAAATTCAGCGGACAAAAGTGTTGACCCGAACCGCTGGCAGCCTAAATACTTTTCGGACGGAAAAGGAGGAAGATTTGCTCCGGGATGCTTAACGCCATTCTGGGACAAGGTCAAGCCGATTGCCTTAAAATCCGGAGACCAGTTTCGTCCTGGCCCTCCTCCAATGATAGGCTCTAAACAATTGGAAGAGGAAGTCAAAGAAGTAATAGAAATGCAATATAATTTAACGGATTATCAAAAAGCGTTGGTAGAATTTATGCGCGATGGCCCACAATCTGTGCAACAAGCAGGGCACTGGCTAAAGTTTGCCCAGGATGTTTCCCGAAGAGACCATCATACACTTGACCAGGATGTGAAAATGTACTTTTATAATCAAGTGGTTGCGATGGATGCTTTTATAGCGTCTTGGGATTCAAAAATGTTTTATGACTATGCCAGACCATACGCATTGGTTCATAAATATTATGATGATCAAAAAATTAAAGCTTGGGGAGGAGAAGGAAAAGGTATGATAGAAATGGATGGAAGTCAATGGAGACCTTATTCACCTGAAATATTTTTATGTCCTCCTTTTCCAAGTTATACCTCAGGACACAGTACCATTAGTGGAGGCTGCGCAGAAGCTTTAAAATTGTGGACTGGAAGCGAGGAATTTGGCTCAGAAGCTAAACTAGTGGCAGGTGCTATGACGGAGCCTGACAACTTAGGAGATACGATTACATTAAAATTCACCACCTTCACGGAAACCGCAGAGATGGCTGGAATTTCAAGAGTTTTAGGAGGTTATCACATACAGGCAGATAATGTAGCAGGATTAGAATTGGGAAGAAACGTGGCGAAAGAAACCTGGAAATTTTATAAAAAGCATATCGGAGAAGAATAACGAAATACGACGTTTGGGACTGTTTTAGAAACGGTGCCCTTTCCATCGAAATCCTCGTCTACCTGTTGGTAGGCGGGGATTTTTATTTTCTAGTAATTCGTTTTCGTTTTAATGAAGTTGTTTAAAGTTACCTGTATAAGTAGTAGGACCAACAAGCCCTCAAATTCTCCTTTTAAAACAGGTACTCCCGCTCCCCCAGCCTGGAGGCGGGACACCTTGCCTCTCCCTGGAGAACTGGAGATAGTTTCAGAATAATTCATTAACTTTGGTAGGAATTTGATAGAGACGTAACTAACCTGGAAACACTTTTATCAAGTAACTCGTTTCTCTACCACGATTGCGACATAAAAGCGTAAAAACTAAACAAAGTGAAACACTTTTAGCATGATAAAAAAATACCCTAAATATTTCTTTTTGTTATTCGTTTTAATTGTCACAATAGCATTTTTTGGATTGATTGGAGACTTTATAATGGCGGTGTTTTGGGCTAGTATATTTGCCATATTGTTCCAAAACAAGTATGAACAAATGCTCTCCCGGTTCCCAACCAAACCCAATCTTTCCGCAGCACTTACGCTGAGCCTCGTTATCCTAGTTGTCATTCTTCCACTAGTACTGGTCAGTATAACGGTTATTAATGAAGCGAATGAAGCTTATGTGGCACTCCATCAGGCAGATCAGTCATTAGAAGAAGTCGTTGAAGATTTACAAGAGCAAATTCCCATAGACAGAAGCGTGTTAAATAGAATTGGATTTAAAAAATCAGCCATTGAAGAAAATTTTCAAAAGCTTATCAATGAAGGGACACAGCTAATAGCAGGAGGTGCGGTTAGTTTTACCCAAAATATTCTGAGCTTTTTTATCAGTTTCTTTTTAATGCTGTACGTTCTTTTCTTTTTTCTCCGTGATGGAAAACGATTGGTACAAGAACTGATGTGGGTTGTTCCGATTTCTGATAAGAAGGAGGAAACTTTATTGCATCGGTTCGAGAGCGTGGCGCGCGCAACGGTCAAGGGAAGTCTTTTGGTAGCTTTGGTACAAGGATTTATAGGCGGTATTCTGTTTTATCTATTAGGTATTCCCTCCGCCTTTCTTTGGGGCATCATTATGGTCCTGGCTTCTTTGCTGCCGATAGGAAGTGCATTGGTTTGGGGACCCTGGGCCGTTTTCTTCTTTTTTCAGGGAGATTTTACCAGAGGCATAATTTTAATTTTAGTTGGCTCCGGCTTCATTGGTTTAATTGATAATTTTTTGCGCCCTCGCCTGGTTGGAAGAGATACCAAAATGCCCGATTACCTGATCTTGTTGTCTACCCTCGGCGGTTTGGCGTGGTTTGGTATTTCTGGTTTCGTGGTAGGGCCAATCATTGCAGCTTTATTTACTACCTGCTGGCAAATGTTAGGAAAAGAATATGGGAAATCACGAGATGAAATTGTAACGTTGCCAACGGCAGAGGAGTTGTCACAAGGCGAAGGGATGTAAGCCTGATTACATGGAGTAGCTCCTGTGTTAATGACGCTACTCCATGCAGGCTTAGGGATTTTTATAGCAATAGATATGCCTGGATTATGCTTTCGAAAACAGGTGTCTAAGAACAGACAGCACCAATAAAACAAGAAAAACATAGAATAAAATTTGAGCAATTCCAGCGAGACTCCCGGCTATTCCACCGAATCCCAGGGCTCCTGCAATGACAGCGATAACAAAGAAAATAAGGGCATAACGTAACATAAATTTTGGTTTTACTATTTGCACACCTGGCAAATATGGTTAAAAAATAGTAGCTGTCCAGCAGTAACTGATTTGAAACGGAAGGCTGAAATTTCATTTTAAAATAAAGCCTTTAATGGTTTTTACCAGAGGGAAACTTCGGTCTCCCATTTTTTATTTTTGCAGCAACCAACTGAATAGATACTGATTGGTAGTATTGTAGTTTTGCTTTTTTTTGTTGTCGGTACTAGAACGAGGCGACCCCTCGGGATGTTCACTTAAGCATCAAATTTTAATTGTCACTCTTCAATTTATCATCCACTTTTTTCAGTTTGGACTCTTGTATGCTCAACTTTTTTTCGGCATCTGCCAAAGCTTTCTTTTTCTTTTTTATCTCTTTCGCCAGCCGTTCATTTTCTGATATAAGATCTCCAATTTCTTCCCTGTTCTCTTCTATATGCTCGGTCATGGAACTTCTCTCCTTTGTGTTGCACACGTGCAGCCGTAGCTTTTCCCAGGAGCGGAAGCCTTGGTGTAGTCAACTGGTCGCCCCTTAACTAGCCTGGCCAAGCGGCGCATTATTACCTGTTTTGATTTCATTATCGTTATAATTTTTCAATTCAATAATATCACCAGGCATATAAAAACCAGCTTCCTCCAGCGCCGCCAAAGATTTGTTAACCGCTTTGGTACGCGTTACATTTCCAGGAAATTTAGCATCGAACGTATCCATCCAGTATTGAACGGTTAAATTGACGGAGCTGGAATTAAGCGCACCTATATTGACATTCGGTCCTTTATCTCCTGTTAATATGCCTTCCACATTGTTGATGGTATTTCTAAGAATATCGATAGCTTTATCAATATCCGACCCGTAATCAAGACCAATATTAAATTCATAGCGCATAAAACCGTCAATGGTATAATTAATCACCGGATTTTTTATAACATTGGCGTTGGGGATATAAATATCTTTGCCATCGAAAGTTTTGATTTGAGTATTCCGCATATTTAGGGTAACCACTCGTCCCTTATTGCCATCTAGTTCTACCGTGTCCCCTACTCTAAACGGGCGGTTAAAAGCCAGTATAATACCCGCCAGGAAGTTTTCACCAATATCCTTAAACGCGAAACCAATAACAACGGCACTCACACTCGCACCAGTGAGCAGCCCGCTGGCTATGTCAGCTAATCCTACTATTTTCATAACAACCGTTAGTGAAAATAGAACAATCGCCACCTTTACAACCCGGGCAAGAAAACGGGCAAGCAGCGGATCATCTATTTGATCACTCAATTTGGCACTTACAATATCACGGCTTCGGTTAGCGATAAAAAACAAAATAGAAAAGGCGATAATTGCCAGTACTAATTTTGGTAATAAAACGATAAAGTCAGCATAGTAAGTTTGCAAATTTGACCATAGATCATCTACGAAATTGTTCATTATTAATTTTAGTTTATTTGTAACTATTCAGCCTGCTTTGATCTGGGGGCTCCTGCGAACTGCGGGCATTTGAACTTGCACTTGATACTTGCGCTTGAATTTTAAAAAGTGCAAGTTCAAGTATCAAGTGCAAACTCAAATGCCCCCTAT
>Ga0209187_1002522_pt1 | contig 17187 bp, 8 predicted proteins | sample BantaG_FD_187430 | JGI IMG/M metagenome (GOLD analysis project Ga0209187, IMG submission 187430) | Marine algal microbial communities from Bantry Bay, Ireland - BantryBay_4 metaG (SPAdes) (version 2) | ecosystem: Host-associated > Algae > Red algae > Unclassified | place: Bantry Bay, Ireland... | reverse complement strand
CAACTAATTGTAATACTCTTCGAAAAGTATCATCAGATGGAATCCCATTAGGTAATTCGATGACTCGACGTAACCACCCTTCTCGTTCAGTAGCAAATGAAACCATATCCATACAGTCCTCTCCATTGGCTATAACTGTACATAATGCAATGAATAAAATATCCGATAATTTGTGTAAACACCGTCCTTGTACCCTCGGATCAGGTACCGATGCAAATAAATCTTCGTAGTTTTCCATAGCTCCAAAATAACATATTAAAGTTATTTGTAATATTTTGGTGCGGTCGCCCTAACAAAAGTCTGTTCTAACGAATAGTTGAATTTTTAGAAAGTATAGGATGCCTTTTAAGAAGAGTTGATAAATGAAATGAAGGCACCGTTCGTGGATGGGCGACTATAAAGTTAGTAAAAGTAGTTGGGCTAAACTCAAGAGAAAGCTAAAGGAAGCGATCAATAAAAACGTTAGACTATAGTTTTCACAAGCGACTTTCAAAACTCAAATTAATTATTGAGGATAAGACTGAATGATTCCAGCTTAGCGCTTGAAATGGATACAAAGAATTGTATCCATAAAGAGGGAGCTACAAACAATGGCTTGCAGCTAGCATATTGTTATTATTATGATTTATATAAAGCTAAGGAAGGTAGATGAGTGGCTGAGAAATCGTTTGAGATATTGTATTTGGCGCGATTAAGAATGAACGATTCCGCATGAAGCGGATGAATGTCTAAATGGCATTCAAGAGACTGAACCGCTTGCGAATGGGCGGCCAGCCAGGGCGGAAGTGTAAAAACTTCATTCGTTCAGGAATTGGCATAGGTCAAGCATATGCTTGGAAAGAACAAATGAGCCCGAAGGGTAGATGTCTGTGAGACATCTAATGGAGTGAACCGCTAGCGGATGCGAGGCAGAATGGGAGGCTGGGCAGTTGCTCAAAGTCCTATGTTAGGTACGAACATAACCATATCCCGACTTAAGAGGAAGGGCTATGAATGTATGATAGACTATTACTCAAAATTTAAAGTTTCGAAATTGTGAACCGCCATGAGGGAGTGGTTCTGACAGAGTCAGATTCAGAAAGATTCGATGTCTTTCTGAAATGAGTGAACCTCAATATCAATTGAGGGTGGATAGGTAGATCCGTAATATTCTTAGGATGGAGCCTTCGGTGCCTTCATCAGATATACATTTAGTACATCTGGTCTATCGACTTCATTCAGTTATAGTGTGAGAGGCGCACTCCATCAGCGACCGCTGATGGAGCCCTCTACTCGATTATGGGCTGGACTTCCCTAATCTAATTGAGAAAGTCTCCAAACAGCACTTGCTTGATTGCCCAACCATTCTTGTCTACTATCAATTGAGTTTGGAGTCCAATTTGGATTTGAAATTCCATTTGTCATTTCATATTGGCTAGTTTGAAATATTTCTTTTTTATCTGCGAATGGAAGAATATTACATTCTCTATTTTTCGTCTCTTCAAGAATTGTATAATTGCCAAGTCTGTATACAACAGAGTCATGAATAGCTTGGGGGAAGTCACTTAGGTAATGTTCATTTCCATTTTCAGGTAATATGTGCTCTATAGTTCCGGAATTTTCTTCAAAATCATAATTGGCATTACTTAGTTGATTTTCAATAGAGAATAAAATGTATCTAACCAATTTTGTTCCTCTTTTGGTGGAAATAGATTTTGTTGCAAAACTATTCTTGAATTCTTTGTCATTAGGATATAGAGAGGCTAACAATTGAGCAATAGCGACGTTGCTAATATTTGGGTCATCATTAATTGCGATTGCAGCCTTGTTATAGATATCTTCTTTAAGGTTGGTGTGCAATTTTGAAATAATGGTGTATCTAAAAGTAATGACACTAACAAATTTTAAAACTACTGCGAATTTCTCTTCGGTTAAATTATTATAGGCGGATATAAGTATTGGATAGGCTTGCTTTTCTTTGAATAGTGTAAGTTCTTTTATTCGCTTTTTTATTTCTTTATGACCTCCCCAAAATGAGTCAGATGGATTAGATAATGCATTATAAAGTTTTGCATTATCATCGAGAGCTTCTAAAAGTTCAATAACTTCAGTTGAAGAAGATATAGATTCTCTAAGTGCTCTAAAAAGATATTCTTGTCTAATTAGTTTACGTTTTGATATCCAATAGTGCCTGAGAAAAGTTGGAAAATTATCTAAACCAATGGTTTCTACGATTGATTTCCATTTTTGTTTGACATGTGGAAGGTCAACTTTAGTTGAAATTGAGAATAAATAATTCTTTAAAAGGTCTGTTACTGTTAGCCCAACGCCTCTTGAGTTTAATGTTTCGAAAACTGTATAAGCACTAACCTCATCTTCAACAATTATTTGAATAAACATTAATTTTTCGGCAATTAATTTATTCAAGAAATTAGTTATAACTTCTCCATTTTGTTCCTTTTCGAATAGTTTAGTAATTCTTTCGACAAAGTAATTGTAGGCCTTCCATATTAACATATCGGAATCAATCAAGGTCCTAACATTTGTCGGTTCTCTTAGTACTAATAAATTAGTTTGAAAAAAGCTATCGTTATTTTCATTAAGCTTTAGTTTTGAAGAGTATGAAAGTGAACCTGGGTCTTTATCACCTATAAACTTCTTTTGTAAAAGACTTATTCTTTCATTGTTTTGTTCTTCATCAATCCCATTTTTGACCAATTCTTTTAGTTTATTAATAGTAGCTAGAACAATTAGTGTTAAAGTGGAAAATCTTTGCTGCCCATCAATTACGTGATATTTCTTATCTCCGAGATCTTGCAGTACAATTGACCCCATATAATGGACATTATTCGATTGATATACATTCATTATATCATTCCAAAGGTCTTCCCATTGGTCTTTTTTCCATGAATAATCTCTCTGGTATGGTGGAACTTCATAAGTTTTACCGTTTCCAATGACATCACTTAAACTTACTGTACTTGTATCTAAAAGGTTACTAACTGCCATAACATAAAGATAAGAAAATTGGATTTTTCGCTGATTCTATGGAATTATAAGGATTTTAATATGTCTTGCCCATAACCTATGATGATATGCAGAGTTATGACGAAGGAGTGATTATGTCATATCTAATGTGTGTGCCTGGCATGGGCAGCTACCCTGAAAGGTAGCTATATTCTAAAGGGCTCAAGTCCCCCGCAGTATCTGAGGGACAGGCTCTCATACGCCAGTTTGACGACTGGAAGTATTAGTAAGCTGAAGGGCGTATGGGGTGACCCATGGTCTGAAGGAAGCAGGACTACAAAAGTCGGTTCCACGAATAGTTGATTTTTTGAAAGGTATGGGATACCTTTTAAGAAGAGTTGATACAGAGGCCAGTAGAGTTAGGTAAGCAAGCACTAATTGTCCCGCATTAAACTCTTAGAAGTATATGTCGCAGTAATTCGATAAAGGGATAAGCCTCAGGACAGAGCCTTCGGTTCATTCATCAGATGTAAATTTAGTACATCAGGTCTTGCAGACTTTATTCATTCATCTTCGATGGTCTCACAACTTGGATTACTGAGCGAACTCCAAGAGTGACGAAACATTCGTCAAGAGATGGAACCGCAAAGCGGGTGGGTGTGTAACTTTAAATTACGTCTGGATTCACCATGGATTCATCGATTGCCATGGTCTAAAAGGATAGGAAAAAAAATGAATTGATAGCAAAAATTTTACAAGATAACTGACTGATCCCAAAGGGGCAATGACCAGTGGACATTGAAAGGAAGGCACCGCTTGCGGATGGGTGGCTATAAAGCTTACCGAAGACTGGTCAGCAATAAAGGGTCATGCGGAGTAGATGGAATGGAAGTAGAGGATCTGCAAGAATATCTATCAACCCATCAGAGAGATCTGGTGAGAGAAATACTAGCAGGAAATTATCTGCCAGATGCTATCAGAGGAGTAGAGATTCTATAAACGAATCAAGAACGACCGATCCGCAGGAATTTTAATGGAGTTAAAATAGGAAGTGAACCTGTAGCTAATCTGCAGAGAGGGCTTTGCGGCTCATAGGAATACCCTGTAGTAGACAGGTGGCTAAAAAAAGCGGTCAGCCAACAGCTAATGACGAGATTCGAATTAATTTTTCGGATCACAGTTATGGCTTCCGTCCAAAGAAGAATATGCAACAAGCATTACTACAATCACTCGCCTATATCAATGAAGGATATAGCGATATTGTAGAAATAGACTTGAGTAAATTCTTTGATGAAGAAGCACATATAAGGTGAAATGCAAAACCACATTGCGGTTAATTCGCAAATGGTTGCGCGCGCCAATACTGATAGACGGGAAGCTACACATGTGATGAAAGGGACTACCTCAGGGAAGAGTGAATGATCCCGAAGGGTGAATGTCTGGGAGATATTCAAATGAGCGAACCGATTGCGGATGGGATGCATTGAGCCCCTTACTGTCCAATATTATGTTGGATCAATTGGATAAAAAACTAAAAATGCTTTATACGTAATTAGCTACTGCCCTTTTACCGAATTTTTCTATTATTTCTTCTTTTATCATCTTAGTCAAGATAAATTTTATAGCCGGACTTGGTTGATTATAAAGGCTTAAAGCTTTGCTATTCTAAACCAATCTTTTTAATAATTGTCGAACTCTGCCTGTATCCTTCATCATATATTTGGCTTTTGTTTTTGCAAGTCCGACCTTTATCGAATAAGCCCATTCAGGAACTTCTTCAAACATGTATTCATCAGTCCAGTCATCACCGATTACGGTAATAAAATCATATTCTTCCTGTAGTAATAGACGACTTACAGCTCTTCCTTTATTAACATTGCTACTTTTTATTTCTATTACTTTGTTTCCCAAAAGAATAGAAAGATCATTATTGGAAACCATACTTGTTAAGACAGTATTGAGTTCAATGGTCCGTCTTAATGCAAGTTCAGGATCAGCAGTTCGATAATGCCAAGCAAGGGAATAGTTCTTGGTTTCAATAAATGTTCCAGGTGTTCTATCTACAAAAGTCTCTAGAATTGGCCTTATGTTTTGCATCCAATCCGTTTTTAGTCTTTCTAATTCGACCCATTCTTTGTTTTGATAGAGCCATACACCATGATCCGTTACCAAAGTATAATTCTTATGTTCAAACCATCTTTGGAAGGTTTCTTTATCTCTACCGCTTATTAGGACGACAGTCGTATTTTCTTGTTCTTGTAATGTATCTAGTAATTTATAAAGTTCCTCGTCAGGCGACGCATCTAAGGGGTTATCTTTAAAACTTGCCAAGGTGCCATCATAGTCTAACAGTAATAATTTATTTTTCTTTTTATGGAAGTCAACTACAAGATTTTCTTCAAGTTCTCCCAGTAGCTTTTTAGTCGTAGTTGTGCTATTGAGATTTTCAGTTTCTTTTAATGAGCTTAGAAATTCTTTGGCCCATTTTTCTACGTTGTATCGTTTCAAACGCTTTTGCATAAACTCAATACGAGTTTTTTGTTCTTTTAAAGGCATTGTCAATGCACGATTTAGATTATTGGCAAAATCTTCAAAATTGAGCGGATTAATCAACAATGCTTCATTCATTTCTTGAGCTGCTCCAGCCATTTCACTTAGAATCAAGACTCCATCCAAATTGGTTCTCGTTGCGACAAATTCTTTCGCTACTAGATTCATTCCATCTCTAAGGGGAGTAATTAGAGCAATATCAGAGGATGTATATAGATCTATTAAATCATCAAAAGGTACTGACCTGTATAAATATGAAATTGGTGTCCAACTTAAAGTAGCGAATTTGCTATTGATGCGACCTACAAATTCATCTGTTCGCCGTTTTAGTTTTTTATACTGCGACACATTAGATCGGGAGGGCACTGCCAACATGATTAATCTAACTTTTCCTTTATACTCAGGAAACGAATCTAAGAAATACTCAAACGCTTTTATCCTATTTGGAATTCCTTTGGTATAATCCATTCGGTCAATCGATAAAATTAATTTTATTTCATCAATTGATTCGCCTTCTGTTCGTAAAGAAAGAGCAGCTTTTTCTCTAACAGTATTATTGCTTTTTAAAGCTGCATTGTGAAACTTATCATAGTCAATTCCCATAGGGAAAGAATCAACACTGATCACCCTATCATGAAAACTTATATTATTGAAATTTACATCTAATCTAATGATCCGCTTTATCGAACTTAAAAAATGACGCTCGTAATCGTAGGTATGAAAACCTAACAAATCCGCTCCCAGCATTCCTCTAAGAATTTCTTCCCGCTTAGGAAAAGTTCTGAAAATTTCGAAAGAAGGAAATGGAATGTGCAAAAAGAAGCCAATATTTGTATTGGGTCTTTGCTCCTTTATTAGATGTGGTAGAAGAAGCAACTGATAATCATGTACCCAAACAGTATCTCCATCCTCAAGGTTTTCTATAACAACTTCGGCGAATTTAAGATTAACCCGCTTATAGGCTTCCCATTCATGCTCCTGAAAAATGGAATATTCCATAAAATAATGAAACAAGGGCCACAGAGTCTTATTGCTAAAACCTTCGTAATATTCTTTTATATCTGTAGTCGTCAAAGGTACAGAAATGCATTTCTCCGCTCGTACTTTGGTATCAACTTTTTTAGAGAGCTCAGGGCTTAATTCGTCCTCATTAATACCTGACCATCCAACCCATACTCCATTTCCATCAGCATGCACAGACTTCATACCTGTCGCTAAGCCACCTACACTTGGAGTTACTATTAGCGAGTCTTCTTCTATAGATATTTGTAATGGTAGGCGATTAGAAACAATTATTGTTTTATTCATGATGTGATTCGCTCGTATAAAATAGATTGCGTTAATTTAGCGAAAATTTAGGCGATACCCGCGTTATAAATAGTAAAAATGATGAATAATTTAGATTTTGGAATAATAGGAAATTGTAGAAGTGCAGCTTTGATTTCTAAAGAAGGCTCAATAGAATGGTGTTGTCTTCCCCAGTTTGATTCACCTTCCGTTTTTGGAAAAATTTTGGATGAAAACATAGGAGGTTCGTTTGAGTTTAGTGTAGATGATAGATATACCATCAAACAGTTCTACAAAGATAATACTGCCATTCTAGTGACCGCCTTTAGCAATGGAGTGGATGCTTTTGAAGTTCGTGACTTTATGCCAAGATATTCTAAAGAAAATGAAAAATATCATTCCCCACCGGAAATAATTAGACTTATTCATTATGTTTCAGGAAAACCACAACTCAAAGTAGTTTACGATCCCAAACTAGAATATGCCAAGGGTGAGACCAATACTTTTATTAAAGATGATTTTGTCGTTAGCTTAACAGAAACAGATGCTTTTGATTCTCTGTTTTTATACACAGATTTAAACAAGGAGGCTGTTGTCAACGGAGATACAATAACGATCAGCTCTAATCACTTTTTCTTAATTGGCTACAACGAAAAATTATTTGTACCAGATTTAGAGATGGCACTTTTAGAATACCAACGTACTAAAGTCTATTGGTTGAATTGGATGGAGCATACACCTAGCTTTAAAAAGTATAACGACGACATTGCGAGGAGTGCAATAACCTTAAAGTTATTGAGCTATGACAAAACGGGAGCGGTTTTAGCAGCAGCTACAACCTCTTTGCCAGAAACGATAGGAGAAGTTAGGAACTGGGATTACCGATTTTGTTGGATTCGGGATGCGTCTATGGTGGTCAAAGTGATGTCACAATTAGGACATGAGAGTATTGCAAAACGCTACATAGAATTTATTATCAATTTGATCTCTGATAAAGAAGATAAATTCCAGATTATGTATGGAATTAATGGTGAGAAAAATTTGACAGAAGAATTCTTGGACCACTTATCTGGCTATAAAAATTCTAGCCCAGTAAGAATTGGAAATGCAGCTTTTAGCCAACAACAAAATGATATTTATGGAATTCTGATGGATGTGATTCATCAATATTTAATAAACTTTAGCAATAATATTGCAAATGGTGAAGCGCTCTGGAGTATTACCAAAGGTATTGTTTGGATAGTAGGCAAACATTGGCAAGAGCCCGATAAAGGCATCTGGGAATTTAGATCAGGAGATCAACATTTTACTTTTTCAAAAGTTCTTTGTTGGGCAGCTGTTGATAGGGCCGCGAAGGTTGCCAAGCTATTAGGCAAAACATCCAAGTTGACAGAATGGCAATCACTAGAAGTCACAATACGCGAGGATATTATGAAACATGCTTGGAGTGATTCTGCTCAAGCTTTCACACAAGCCTATGGCAAGGATGATTTAGATGCTTCCGTTTTATTGATGGAGTCCTATGGTTTTATTGATGCTATGAATCCAAAATATGTAAGTACCGTAAAAGCAATTGAAAGAGAACTTTGTAATGATGGTCTGCTATACCGATATAAAAATCAAGATGATTTTGGATTGCCTTCTTCTTCATTTACAATTTGTACATTTTGGTTTATAAATAGCTTGTATAAAATTGGAGAGAGACAAAAAGCGGTTATCTACTTTGAAAAGCTTTTGTCTTACAGCAATCACCTGGGGCTATTTAGCGAAGACATAGATTTTAAAACAAAACGTTTATTAGGAAACTTCCCACAGGCATATTCACATTTGGCCTTGATAGAAACAGCTATTAGCTTATCTAAAATTACAGAGGAAGAAAAGGTTAGGGATATTTTATCATGATAAATATCATTTCTTCTATATGATACGATTTTGATGCGTTACTTTTTCACATTTGGCACATAGCTGATGATGTATGCAGCGTCTCTCGACGCAGGAGAGAAATGCTGTGATATCTATTGTGTGTGCCTGGCATGTGCCGCTATCCGAAAGATAGCAAATATTTTAAAGGATGAAAGACCCCCGCAGTATCTGCGGGGCAGGCTCTTATACGCGAGATTGACGTCTCTAAGTATTAGTAAGTCGCAAGGGTGTTATGGGTGACCATAGATCTGAAGGAAGCGAGACTACAAAAGTCGGTTCTAACGAACAGAGCCTGCCCCGCCTTGCGGGAAACTTGATACTGAGGCTAAAAGAGTTGGGGTGAGCAAGCAAGACCTGTGTTAAGCCCTAAGTATACCAATAGGCTCTTTTAGTAGATCAAGTAGATATCGACGGAATGATGAATGACCGATCTCGTATATATCCGAGAATATTGCCATTGGCAATATAGGGAGAGAACCGAAAGCAAACCTTTCGGATGGGCAAGGAGATCTCAGAAGTCGTTGATATTACTGAGAAGTCAGCCGAAGTCATAGTACTAATGATACGAGCAAAAGACTGACTGGTTTTGACAGAGTCAAAATTAGATTGACTAAATGTCAATCTAAAAAGAAGGAACCCTGATATCAATCAGGGGTGGGCTGCTAAATACCTACCCCTCGAAGCCTCACAAATTAGATGACTGAGCGAACTCAAAGAGTGACGAAACATTCGTCCAGTGATGGAACCGCATAGCGGGTGGGTGTGCAACATTAAATCACGTCTGGATTCACCATGGAATCATCGATAGCCATGGTCTAAAAGGACAGAAAATAAAAATGAATTGATAGTAAAAATCTTACAAGATAACTGACTGATCCCAAAGGGGCAATGTCCAGTGGACATTGAAAGAAAGGCACCGCTTGCGGATGGGCGGCTATAAAGCTTACCGAAGAGTGGTCAGCAATAAAGGGTCATGCGGAGTAGATCGTATGGAGGTAACAGAACTGCAAGAATATCTATCAACCCATCAGCAAGAGTTGGTGCGAGATATTCTATCAGAGTAATACTTACCGCAAGCTATTAGAGGAGTAGTGATTCCAAAAACGAATGAAGAACGACCGGTCCGCAGGAATTTTAATAGAGTTAAAATAGGAAGTGAACCTGCAGCAAATCTGCAGGGAGGGCTTGGCGGCTCTTAGGCATCCCATCTGTGCTAAATAGATGGTTGCACCAAGCGGTCAGCCAACATTTAATGACGAGATTCGAATTAGAATTTTCGGATTACAGTTATGGCTTCCGTCCAAAGAATAATATGTAACAAGCCTTCCTACAATCACTCGCCTATATCAATGAAGGATATAGCGACATTGTAGATATAGACTTGAGTAAACCTTTGATGAAGTAGCACATATAAAATACTACAGCTCATTTATGAGATTATTTACAACTTGATCTTCTATTATTCGCTTAATCAGCTTCATTCCGTTAGTTTATTGACGCAATTTAGCTAAATATAGTCATTATATCTACAATACTCAATATTTGGGTATCCTCCTGGTTTTACACAAATATTGACGTTTATATATTTCTTCTTCTATTGATCATTAAGGCAGTAATTTTCTCAAGTGCTATGTAGATGAGATAGGGTTATTGGTATTTTAGAAGTCTGCTATTACTGAACGAATATTGATTTGTAGATGAAGCTGCAGTGAGAACGGTATTGATTAGTAGCTAAACTTAATAATAAGGTTGTGATATTGATTTTTAAATACAACTTACGAATAGCGGTACATCAGAAACTGTCTATGAATAGCGGTTCGGTTCGTAGGTGGAGCGTATGAATAATGGAGTGATATTGATAAATAGGTACAATCTAAGAATAGCGGTACAATAGCTAAGACCTACGAATAACGGGCTATGACCTTAAGCTAAACAGTGATGACAGTCAGTCCCTGCTCAGGAGACACAGGAAAATAGTGGATCTCTTTTTCAAATCTTTGTTTGTATAACTCCGTAAGGGGCTCTATCGTTTTGTCTAGTTGTTCAGTCTTGATGATGGCGATGACGCTACCTCCGAATCCGCCGCCCATCATCCTAGAGCCCATGGCATATTCTTGGCCAGTTAAATAGTCGACGATATAGTCTGATTCTGGGCAACTCACTTCATACTTGTCTCTTAAGCTGACATGAGAGGCTGATAATATTTCTCCGAGAGCAATAATGTCGTCAGTCTCAAGTGCCTGAATGGCCTCCATCACACGTTGGTTTTCTGTGATGACGTGTTCTACTCTATTTCTATGCGGTAGTTCTAAGTAAGACAGATGATTGAATGATATATCTCTGAATCCGCTGACCTCACCATCTCGGTCCATAATCATCCTGAGTGCCTCAGCACATGTTCTGGCTCGGGTATTATATTCTGTCTCTGCGAGATTATGTTCGACACCCGTATTGATGAGGCAGAAAGTATAGTTGCCTAACTTACATGGTATCTCTGACCAGCTATTATCTCTGCAGTCTAAGCAAAGTGCAAATGCTGATTTGCCATTAATGATGGAAAACTGATCCATGATACCACCTTCTACGCCGACACCTCTTTCAGCTTCTACGGCTATCTCTAACATCTCTATTTTACTTAGGTCATGCGCTTCTATATCATTGATAGCAGCGACGAATCCGCAGCTTATTGCTGACGAGGATGATACGCCTGCACCGATTGGCAGGTCACCGCCGAATGTGACATTGTAAGAGCTGACTGATAGTGATCTATTTTTAAAGCTCTGTATGACGGCACTAAAATACCTGCAAAAGCTGGTTTCGTTTTTATCTGTAAATGATTCTGTCTGATTGATATTATAAGCATGTATCTCCGATGAATTAGTCTTAGACTTATTGACTAACATATAGATCGCTTTATCTATGGCAAAAGGGAGGACGAAGCCATCATTATAGTCAGTGTGTTCGCCAATAATATTTGCCCTTCCTGGAGATTTGATCATGACATCTTCTGGGCCATATGTCCTTCTGTGGTGCTGTGCGATATCTGTTATTAATTTCACGACACAATGATAATCTTATGCGCTGATAATATTAATAAAATGGACCAAAGAAGTTGACTGTCGCTTGTTACAAGTTTCGTAAATCTTAATATTTACAATATTTCCGCAAAAAAAAATAGCCATTCCCTAAGAGAGAATGGCTACGATTTCATTTTCTATAATCAAGTATTGAGACATTGTCACAGATTGCTCCATAACTATTTCTTTATACTAGGCTGATGATAGAGCCTGATATCTATGCATTATTGCTAACGCACTCGCCTGCTCAAAGTATTAAACAGACTTCCTTGTTTTTCTATCATGATTGCTCATGCTAGTCTTTCAAGGCTTGCGCCCTTTTAACTTTTAGGATTGCTCCTAATAGTATCTCTGGACTTTATCTTATCAGCTTTTCCAGATTGCTCTGTATCAGCGTCAAGACTTATTAGCATTCACATTTGTTACCGAGTTGCCTCAGTAATGATGCTTCCGCTTCTCTTTGTTTATAATTACAGATTGCTCTGCAGTTATTTCCATCGAGGTTTCTTTATTTCTTCTGGTTCGATTGCTCTTTCCAGCTTCTATTTCGAAATATTTTACAAAGCTTCTCTTCAAATAAATTTCAAAAGAGACTTTCAAAATACAATACTAAATTAGGTTAATAAGTGATTTATACAAATTATATAGCTTTATTGTTATCAACAATAAGCTAACAATTTCTTGTTAGTAAAATAGTGCAGAATATAAGTAATGAAATCAACCGTCTTCTACTTGATCATTCTAATGGTATTATGAGTAAACATTCTGATCATATTACTATTATATTCGCATAATAATTAACTGAATATTAGAATTAAACACATATGGATACATCATCAGATACGACTATGAAAGACATGAACGAAGACGGCGTCAGCAAATGTCCGTTCATGGGAGGTGCTACTAAGCAAAGCGCTGGAGGAGGTACCACCAATCGGGATTGGTGGCCGAATCAATTAAGGCTTAATGTACTTCGCCAACATTCTTCTCTATCCAATCCAATGGATGAGTCTTTTAATTACAGAGAAGAATTTAAGTCCTTAGACCTTAAGGCAGTCAAAGAAGACATTGTCAAACTACTGACGACTTCACAAGACTGGTGGCCTGCAGATTATGGTCATTATGGTCCATTCATGATCCGTATGGCATGGCATAGTGCAGGTACCTACAGAATCGGTGATGGTCGAGGAGGAGCTGCGACAGGTAATCAAAGATTTGCGCCACTTAATAGCTGGCCGGATAACGGTAACTTAGATAAGGCTCGATTTTTACTCTGGCCAATTAAGAAGAAGTATGGTAGGAAATTATCTTGGGCAGACCTCATGATCTTAACGGGTAACTGTGCACTGGAGTCTATGGGCTTTGAAACATTTGGATTTGCCGGAGGCCGAGAAGATGTATGGGAGCCAGAGCAAGATATCTATTGGGGATCAGAGACAGAGTGGATGGGTAATGAAGCCAGATATGCAGAAGGAAGAGAGAATCTAGAAGCACCGCTAGGCGCGACACACATGGGACTGATCTACGTCAATCCTGAAGGGCCTAATGCTAATCCAGATCCACTTGGCTCAGCATATGATATCAGAGAGACATTTGGTCGCATGGCGATGAATGACGAGGAGACTGTCGCGCTGACAGCAGGAGGTCATACATTCGGTAAGGCGCATGGAGCTGCAGATCCTGAGGAGTACGTCGACGTAGAGCCAGAAGGTGCATCCATTGAGCAGTTAGGCCAAGGATGGAAAAATACTTTTGGTACAGGTGTTGGAGATGATACGATCACTAGTGGGATAGAAGGTGCATGGACGCCTAATCCGACAAAGTGGGATCACGATTATTTTGAGGTGCTCTTAAATTATGATTGGGAATTAACAAAAAGCCCAGCTGGTGCTCATCAGTGGACGCCGACGGCAGCATCACAAGCGAGAATGGCACCTAAGGCAGGTGACTCATCTCAGCAGCAAGCGCTCATGATGACGACTGCAGACATGGCGATGAAGAAAGACCCAGCTTACTTAGAAATATCTAAGCGATTTCATAAAGACCATAAAGCATTTGAAGATGCATTCGCAAGAGCATGGTTTAAGTTGACTCACCGTGACATGGGACCGATCACAAGATATTTAGGACCAGAAGTGCCAGCAGAAGAATTGATCTGGCAAGACCCTATCCCAAAAGTGACACACGAGGTGATTAATGATATAGACATATCGAACCTGAAAGAAAAAATAGCTGCTTCAGGACTTTCAGTATCAGAGCTGGTCTCTACAGCATGGGCATCAGCTTCTACATATAGAGATTCTGATAAGAGAGGAGGCGCGAATGGTGCTCACGTCAGACTGGCACCCCAGAAAGATTGGGAAGTTAATAATCCGACTCAATTAGCAAAAGTCCTAAGTGCATTAGAAGGTATTCAGAAAGAATTCAATGATGCTCAGTCTGGTGATAAAATGGTGTCTATCGCTGATCTAATTGTCTTGGGTGGTTCTGTCGGTGTCGAGAAGGCTGCTAAGAACGCTGGACATGATGTCACAGTGGCATTCACAGCAGGTAGAGGTGATGCGACAGAAGAGCACACTGATGCAGCTTCATTTGATCCATTAGAGCCTATCGCAGATGGATTCCGTAATTACTTAAAGCCTAATCATAGATCTTCTGCTGAAGAGTTATTAGTGGATAAGGCGCAGCTGATGACACTGACTGCTCCAGAAATGACAGTCTTAGTCGGAGGCATGAGAATGCTGGGTACTAATTATGAGGGATCTAAGCATGGTGTATTTACTGATCATACTGACGCTCTGACTAACGATTACTTTGCTAACCTACTCGACTTAGGTACGACTTGGTCTGCAGTATCAGATGACAGCAATGCATTCGAAGGTAAGGATAGAGCGACTCATGAAGTTAAGATGACTGGAACAAGAGTGGATCTTATCTTTGGTTCTAATTCTGAGCTGAGAGCTATTGCAGAGATATATGGATGTGATGATTCTAAAGAAAAGTTTGTGCATGACTTCGTCGCAGCATGGACTAAGGTGATGAATCTGGATCGATTTGATTTAGTGGGCTAGATCTGGTTTAAGAAGAGATAAAGAAGATTCAGAATAAAAAGTTGGAAAGGTGATCGATTTATATTGGTCACCTTTTCTTTTTTACAGAGGAAAGTAGAGCTTATATTATTGAAAGAAGCAGAAGATACCTGGCCTGCTGGCAAACAAGTTTAGTGCTGAGGATTTCGCCTAAGGTGGATCGTTCAGTCATCTTGAAAAGGGAGACTTTAGCTTTATGTATGGAAAAGCGTTGTAGAGTTCTACTGATGGGCATTTGAAAATCGGTCTTCCAGAATTTAAAATTGACCAAAAGCGACACGTCAGATGAACTAACATCTGCGCCAAATAAACGAACAAAACATAAAAGCAGTTATTAAAATGATGCTAAAATTGCAGTTAACGTTGCACTGTAATGACTCAAGTCTGGGATTGCTTTACAATCAATTCTTAGAGATCACAAATGGCTCGCCTTGAAATTCGATCACATTGATGGTCTTAGCTTCTAAATACTGCTCATCAAATAATTTGACTTGGATGGCATCCTTATGTTGAGTCAATAGAAGATCGAGATCAGAAAATGAGTAATCCACATCACGATCCACTTTTTTTACGCTATCAGGAGTAATATGAAGGCCATTGATACTAAGTCTTGGGCTTCTTTTCTTTTTAGGACGACGATTTTTACGATTTATCATGTGGTAAAATTTGTCTGATTTATAATATAATACTATTGTAACCACGGATATAACATATTGGTTCTTAGATACTTTTATATTTATATTTCAAAATATATAATTAACTGTTAACGAAATTTCACATGAGCACAAAAAGTATATATCAAGTAGATGCATTTGCTAAAGGCATATTTACTGGAAATCCTGCTGCTGTCGTTCCTTTAGAATCTTGGATTTCAGACGAATTGATGCAGTCAATAGCACTTGAGAATAACCTCAGTGAGACAGCATTCTTTGTGAAAGAGGGAGATCAATATGAAATAAGATGGTTTACACCAGCAGTAGAAGTGAACTTATGTGGCCATGCGACCTTAGCCAGCGCATACATCATATTTCATGAGTTGGAGGCGGAAGGGGAGAAGCTTTCCTTTAATTCTAAGAGTGGGCCATTATATGTTTATCGAGATGGAGATCTGCTAACGCTTGATTTTCCTACTGATGTTATCCAAAAAATCAATCCTAATGATCAGGTACTTCAAGCGCTTGGAGTGCCTGCTTGTCTAAGTGCATATCAGGGAAGAGATGATCTGATGTACGTTTTTAAATCCCAAGAGATAATCGAATCGATCAGTCCTGATTTTTCCGCATTAAAGCCCATCACAGATCGAGGGATCATCGTGACCGCTCCAGGAGATGGGGATCTTGACTTTGTGTCCAGAGGATTCTTTCCGGCTGCTGGTATAGATGAGGATCCAGCCACTGGGTCAGCACACACCACATTGACACCATATTGGTCAGAACAATTATCGAAGACTCACATGAAAGCAGTTCAGTTATCTCAGCGGAAAGGTTATTTTTCAGTTCAAGCAAATGGTGAGCGAACGCAGATCTCCGGTTATGCGGCACTGTATATGAAAGGCGAGATTTTTATGTAATTAGTATCCATGAAGCTATTTATATATGTTTCAGTGGGCACCATCCAGCATTCAGCATCCAGCACTCATATTTAAACATTCATCCTTTCTACCTATTCCCCTGGCTTAATCACATAAATCAGAAATCCGCACTGCTCCTCTCTGAAGGATGGGAAAAACTGAAAATCTTTTGACTTACGTAAAGCAAGCGATGTCAGGCTTGTTTTGAATAATGTTGTTTTTCGCTTATCTATTTCAGCGGAATAGACTTTGCCTTCGTGATCGACACATATGTCTATGACGACTTTACCTTCATCATTAGACAGCATGAAGATATCAGGATGGTCTTCTACTTTTCTTTTGCCTAATCCATTTCCGACAATGACTGAAAGTTCTTCGTCTATTTCTATTTCTTGGATGGCATCCATATCTACTTTCTCGTATTCTACTTTAGGTTCTTTTTTTGTTTTCTCTTTTTTCTTTTCTATATCTGAGTCATTAGGCGCATCTTCTTCTATAGGGTTAAGGATATCTTCGTTTCCCGTTTCTTCCTCTATCTCCTCAGGCACGATGCCGATGGGTGGTCTTTTATCTGTTTTAGATTTGACTTCACTTCTGGAATCTTCAGCAGTCTCTTCTGCTTCTTTTTCTTGATCTTCTCTTTTTCTTTTGGCTATGTCTGCTTTACGTTTTGCATCAGCTTGTGCCTTAGCTTTTACTTTTCTTTTTTCTTCGGCTTTTTTCTCTCTCTGTATTTCTCTCATTT
>Ga0209187_1002518_pt1 | contig 17216 bp, 13 predicted proteins | sample BantaG_FD_187430 | JGI IMG/M metagenome (GOLD analysis project Ga0209187, IMG submission 187430) | Marine algal microbial communities from Bantry Bay, Ireland - BantryBay_4 metaG (SPAdes) (version 2) | ecosystem: Host-associated > Algae > Red algae > Unclassified | place: Bantry Bay, Ireland... | reverse complement strand
TTAGTAGCTTAGGACCGACGCATCACCTACAAGTGATGCGTTTCTTATTTAATGCCTGTCGCAAAGCCACACTGCACTAAATCGTTTTGATACTGCAAAGGTCAAACATCTGATTCCGCTATATGGGAACAGGTCATTTTTTCCGAAATTTTAACATTTCATTATACTATCAGCACGGTCAAAATTCTTCAATTTCTCTTTCAAATAATCCTTAAATTCTTGGGGCGCGACAATTTCAATTTCATCAATAAATCCGAGCGTAAATCGTCCAATGCCTTTAAAATGAAGGACTTGCCCTTCAAAAAAAACATCATCTCCACGCTTGCGGATAAATGCCCGACTGAGCGGAAATTCTTCAATCATTAGGTGGTGGGCATTGCGTCCGAGTTTCAGTTTTATATTGTGCCAGCGTTCTCCGGTCAATCCGAAGATGTCCATAGGTGTCGCCATACGTCCAGACATGACAGGGGTGTTGAGTACATCCACGTCCGTAATGCGTTCGAGCTTGAATTGTCGTTGGTCGTCCTTATCCAAATCCCATGCGATAAGGTAACGTTGGTCGGCGGTCAAGTCAAGGGGTTCTACGTGTCGGTCAGAGGTTTTATTGCCGGTCAGCGAACGGTAGCCAATGATTTTAAGCTGTCGGTTGAGATTGATACTAGAGCGGATAAGTTGAATCATTTTGCTGCGGTGCAGTTGCGGGAGTGCATCGGCAAGTGGCGCGAGAGAGAGGTGCCTGTCAAACTTATGCAGGAGCGTCTCCGCATGTGGCGAATTGGAGACTTGTGCCTGAAGCAAGTCATGCAAATAGCTGAGTTCATCCTGTCCGAGTTCGTCTTTCGACAAACCCCTTTTGTGTGCTTCGGGGTCTATAAATTTGAGCGACATCCGATGTTGAGCATTCGTATCAATCGTATATCCTACCTTTTCCAATAATTTTTTGTAACGATAAAATTGACTTTTTTGAATGCCCAATAATCCCATTAATTGTTTGGCAGATTTGGCAGGAGATGTGTTGAGCAAGCGAATAAGCGTAAATACTTGTTGCAATTTATGAAGCTCTCCGGTCATGTTTGGCATGATGAGTAATTTTTGGTTATAAATAAAATCGGAATTAACCATTAATTGGGCTATAGAAACCTATAAGGTTTTGAAAACCTTATAAGTTTTAGATACCAGCGTTTTACAAAAATAAAAAATGTAAATTTATTGCATTTGCCCAATTAATGGATAATTCCGTAATCTTTTTTGTGTACAAATTGCCGTAAATCTTACATTGGACTTCGTTCTTTGAGGAAAACTATCTGCTGAGGATTATACGTTAAAAAAAATACGGACAACTGAAAGTTGCCCGTATCCTAATATTAATAAAAAAATACAACGCTATTATTTTCTGACTACTTTCCTGATGACTTTACCATCATTTAACACGACAAAATACATAGCGGAAGGCAGGTTGCTAAGTCAGCAGTCGAAATTGTAACTGTTAGCGTTTCAGATTGACAGTCAGTAAAAACATTATTACCGATTTGCCCAATGAAATTTCCATTTTCATCAAACACATCAAATGTTTCTCCCGGATCGCCCATACAAGAAGAGTAGCCAAATCGGCTACGGAGATAGTAAACACGCCTGTTTCGGACTCACAATCATTAAAAACATTATTACCGATTTGTCCGATGAGTATTCCATTTTCATTAAAAATATCAAAATACTCAAAAGACTGCCCCATATCGGCGAGAGCCGTAATGGTCAGCGTAGCGGGTTGAGTCGGGTCGATATTTGTTCCATCAAAATCGAACTGTAAGTTCGGTCCGCTCGAAGTATATTCGATTAATATAGTTTGGTCAACAGGCAGTGGGGTTACTTCATCATCCGTAGTGGTCGCTATTGGAACAGGGGGAACGAAAAGTCGTTTTTATAATATGTTTTTAAAGTTGAAGGGAAAGCGTGAGTCGCCTGACATTTTGAAAATGTCCGCCGAGTAGGCTTTCTTAAAAACTTGAAAATTAATATATTACGCATTATGAAAACGACTTTTCGTTCGCCCTGATGATGATATCAGAAGGACAAGTCAATACAGGCGATGTATCAATGAAATAATTAACGGAATTGACCATTAATTGGGCAGTACTGTTAAGTGCAAAATGTCGGTAGCTTTTTTGGGATGAAAATTTGTTTTGAGTGCCTCTATGTACTCCATATTACGAACCTAAAGGTTCGTTTGACGTATTTTTATTGAAAAACTCTACCAATATTCGACCTCTAACGAGGTCATAGTGAAAGAAAATAAATAACTTGCCCCATTATGCTTGTTCTTTTCCCTTCTAAAAAACACAAAAAATAGTTCCGTAGCTATGGCTATGCAACGATTTTTTGAATTCTTTAGAAGAAAAAATTACGGCGCATTATGGAACAATTTATTTAATTTCTTTCACATATAACATTTTGCCCAATTAATGGTTAATTCCGTTTTAATTAGTAGGCTAAAGATAATTACAAAATTAATAAATACAAATTTTTTATCATAAATTTGATATTATATTCTTTTAAAAAAGATAACAAAAAATAGGGTTTTCTCATAAAACGTATTTTCCTCCCCCTAACCCCCTCCAAAGGGGGAGACAATACATTGAAAATCAACTGACTCTCCCCCTTTGGAGGGGGTTGGGAGGAGGAAAAGGGTAAATTTCACCGATTACTATTTGATTGATTATCAGTTAGTTAATTTTTTATGAGAAAACCCTTTAACAAAAAAGGCTACCCGCCGTAGCGAAGTAGCCTTATTATATTTTCTCCAGAAATGTTGGATTGCATTAGAGATGTATCACTTCGCCATAAGCTGCTGCTGCTGCTTCCATCACCGCTTCGCTCATGGTCGGGTGTGGGTGTATGGCTTTGATGATTTCGTGTCCGGTGGTTTCGAGCTTACGAGCTGTTACGATTTCTGCAATCATTTCGGTGACATTCGCGCCTATCATGTGTGCGCCGAGAAATTCACCGTATTTGGCATCAAAAATGACTTTTACGAAACCTTGTTTCGCGCCACTCGCGCTTGCTTTGCCCGATGCCGAAAAAGGAAACTTACCAACTTTGAGTTCATAACCGGCTTCTTTTGCTTGCGCTTCGGTATAGCCAACAGAGGCAATTTCGGGTTGACAATAGGTACAGCCCGGAATATTATTATAGTCAATCGGTTCGGGATGATGCCCTGCGATAGCTTCTACGCAAGTGATACCTTCCGCGCTTGCTACGTGTGCGAGAGCCGGACCTTTTACGATGTCGCCAATGGCATAAACACCGTCCACATTGGTACGATAAAACTCATCTACGACGACTTGCCCACGCTCGGTTTTTACGCCCAAAGTTTCCAATCCAAGCCCTTCTATATTCGTTGCTACGCCTACGGCTGAAAGTACAACCTCACAATCTATCGTTGATAATTTGTTGTCTTTCAGGTTTTTATATTCGACTTTACATGCTTTATCTTTCGTATCGACTTTCTCGACAGAAGCTTTGGTCAATATCTTAATACCTGCCTTTTTGAATATCTTTGTCAACTCTTTTGAGACATCTGCATCTTCATTCGGAACGATTCTATCTGCATATTCTACTATCGTAACTTCTGCACCCATCGCATTATAAAAATACGCAAATTCAACACCTATCGCGCCTGCACCTACAACCACCATCGACTTCGGCATTTTTTCCAACGACATAGCTTTGCGATACTCAATAATCTTCTTCCCATCAATCGGCAAGTTGGGCAATTCGCGTGCGCGTCCACCAGTAGCGAGAATGATATGTTTGGCTTGGTAGAGTTTCTTCGCGCCCTTTTCATCTGTCACTTCGACTTGTTTTCCGGCAGCCAATTTACCGTAGCCCATGAGTACGTCGATGTTATTTTTTTTCATCAAAAAAGTGACACCTTTACTCATGCCATTCGCTACATCGCGACTGCGTTTGACAACTTTTCCAAAGTCCGCTTTTGGTGCTTCGACCTGTATGCCGTAGTCCTCCGCGTGTTGGATATATTCAAAAACTTGCGCGCTTTTGAGCAGTGCTTTGGTCGGAATACAGCCCCAATTTAGGCAGATGCCACCCAATGATTCTTTCTCCACAACGGCTGTTTTAAGACCCAATTGAGAGGCGCGTATCGCGGCTACGTATCCACCCGGACCGGAGCCGATGACTATTACATCGTAGTTCATAATTTCTAATGAGTGATGATTGAATTTTAAATGTCGAGGAAAACGAAATCCCGTACTCGTTTCGGGAAATAGATTATTTCACATTCAATCTATGTACATTCTATTTTCAGAACGCAAATGTAGGGTTTTTAAAAAATAAAATAACGTTTATTGTGTCCAAGTTTGAGCTGAATGTTGTCAATATTAAGACGATAAAGGTAGTTTGATGACTTGTTGACATGCTCAATTTCGATTTTTTATTCTTTTTTGTTTACTGTAAAATATTTATTTTCAGCAATTTAAATATTTAATAATTTTTATTTATTACATTTGGCATAATCTTAGTAATTTAGTAGTCAGTTATTTAATAATTTAAAGTTTATTATGAAAATACTCCTTTTTATTTTTATGCTTTCTCCTTTTGCTCAAAACAATCCTGACTTTTCGGCAATTACCAAAGCCTTGAACGCTGGAGATGCTGCAATACTCGCCGAACATTTTGACGAGAATGTAGAACTTATTGTTTTGGATGAAGAAGGCATTTATAGCAAAACACAAGCAGAACAAGTCGTTAAAAAGTTTTTTGGTGAGTATCCACCCAAATCATTTAAACTCATTCATAAGGGAACTAATAACGATAAACTATACTATTGTATAGGTGACATGCGAATTGATAAAGAGACATACCGCGTGAGCTTTTATTTGAAGCAGACGAAAGAAGGTCTTTTGATTCAAGAATTGGGAATAGAAGAGGAATAGTATGATTGAAAAATTGTGTAATTGTAAAATGGTTATCCGTTTTTGCTATGCAAAAGATTTCTTTTAACTAAAAACAAGATACACTTTATTCACGTTTCGCTGAAATCAAAATTAAAAAATAACAATTGAAGCGAAATGCCCCGTAACGACGACTTTAGCCGTCGCAGAACAACGAAGCACTTGACGGCTAAAGTCGTCAGGACAGGTCGCTTCAAGTCAAATTACATTTTTATTATTTAATAAAATATTGATTATTATATTTTTTATAAATTTTAATTATTTAAAATATTATTTCAGCGAAACATGAAACTTTAGAAATAATAAAACCTATTATAACGGCTACTTTACTTGCGAGTAAAGTAGCCGTTTTTGTTTTCCGATAAATTATTTTCATAAAAAGTATCATAAAAATTTGACTTATACTTAATTTGGCAACAAACTAAATTCAGTATATTCACAATGAATAAAATTCAAACCCGTTCTCCCCATCTCGAAGGTGCAGAAGTTGCATGGTTCGCTCCTTTGTGTAATGGCGATGACGAATTTCTCGGACATCACGACATTCGCTACAAAAGCGACTGGAGCAACACTTCTAATGTTCTTTTGACGGCTGACCGTCTCGGTTATCGCAATATCCTTTGTCCGTCGTCTTATCAAGTCGGACAAGATACCTTGACCTTTGCCTCGGCAGTTGCGCCACTGACTTCTAATATCAATATTCTCGCGGCGATTCGTTGTGGCGAAGTGCATCCGCCGATGTTGGGTAGAGCGATTGCGACGCTTGACCATATTCTGCGCGGACGCTTGACGATTAATATCATTTCTTCCAATCTACCCGGCACGGATTTGAGTTCGGCGGAGCGATACCAACGCTCACGCGAGGTCATTGAAATCCTCAAACAAGGCTGGACGCAAGACCACATTGATTTCAAAGGCGAATTTTATAATATTCAACTCGATAATACCGCGCCTGTCAAATCTTATCAACAAAATGGCGGTCCCTTACTTTACTTTGGAGGCTACTCGCCTCCTGCGGTAGATTTGTGTGCAAAGCATTGCGATGTGTATTTGATGTGGCCCGAAACCGAAACGCGCTTAAAGGAATTGATGCAGAATATGAGCGAAAAAGCTGCCGGATATGGTCGTAAGGTCGATTTTGGTTTACGGATACATGTCATCGTGCGCGAGACGGAAGCAGAGGCGCGCGCTGCTGCCCAACGCCTGATGACCTATGTAGAGGAGGAAAAAGGGAAAGAAATTCGTGAACGTGCGCTTGACGCAAAATCTTACGGTGTATCTCGTCAAACCGAAATTCGTAATATGTCGGATGATGCGGGTTTTGTAGAACCGCAATTGTGGACGGGCATCGGACGGGCAAGGTCGGGTTGTGGTGCAGCGATTGTCGGAAATCCTGAACAGGTATTGGCTAAAATTGAACGGTATATGGATATGGGGATCCGTGCTTTTATTTTTTCAGGCTATCCTCATGCCGATGAATGTAAGTTGTTTGCAAAATACGTTTTACCGAAAATAAAAACCTTTTCTATGCCGGAAATGCAAGGGCGTAAACCTGTTGGTGAGCCGCTTACGCCATTGGCAGGGGGCGCAAGGATGTAAACATGATAGAACACGGATTTGGCGGATTACGCGGATTTACGCAGGTTTTATTTTGCTAAATTATTATGAAAAAAATCCGTGTTAATCCGCGTAATCCGCCAAATCCGCGTTCTAATTAATTTACATAAAAAAATCCGAAGCCTTACGACTTCGGATTATAAAACCCGCAAATTGAGCAGAAGCATTGCTGTAAGATATGCGTATCAAGACACATCTCTCAGATTGGAAATTTGATTATATCGCATTGCCTTCTACTCAAAAACCTTAACCGCTTATCTGTCATATTGACTCAAATCCAGAGACTCAATCAATTGAATCAGATTGGCAGCATAGCGGTCGGATGTGGCATAACCCGCTTTTTGCAAACCTTTTGCCCAACCTTTATAATCGGTTTTTTTGAGCTTGCTTAGATGGCGATAACGCTTTCCGGTCAAGAGCAGGCTGTGGGCGCGATAGCTTTCCCAAGCCGTATTGAATTTGCGAAAAAAGTCTTTGTGTACATCATCATGGTAATTGCTACAATGCCCTGCGCCACAGGATTTGGAAAAGCATTTGATACCAAAATGATTGTTATTGTTAGTAGCGAGTTGACTGATGCCGACATTGCTTTCGAGAATCCCTTGTGCTAAAGTAATACTCGCCGGAATACCGTATTTTTTCATCTCACTAATCGCGGTCGCTTTGAATCGTTTGATGTACGCGCGACTGTTCTTTTTCTTTTTAGAGACTTGTGGACTTTCCTTGGCGGATGTTCCAAAGTACCTGTCAGTATCCAAAAATAATTCCTTATCCGCAGACTTGCTATCATCAGTAACGGGTGCAACCACCGTAGGCGCAACGGGCTTTTGAGGAACAGGCACGATAGGTGCGGACATTTTAGAACTACCCGAAGGACGGTACGTCATCAAAGCAGGGCTTGAGACATCTTGCACACTGACATTCGGAGGAATATATGCTTTGCCGCCCATGCTGAATTGTATCGTGGCATCATTGCGATGCACCCATACCGCGAAAACGCATAGGAAGGCAATTTTGAACCAATTGGCTTTAATGAATGTACCTAAACCGTTGGTTTGGGTGGGAGTCATTTGTGTAGATGTCATTGTACCTGTCATAATATTAAAATGTTTGTTTTGTGTGAAGTAATTTAAATCAATAGTTTATTTGAGTATTTAAAGGTTTGTTATTTCCATAACGCAAATATAAAACAATATGTTTCAATTTTAAAAACAAAAAAGTTATTTTTTTAAAACTTTTTTGTGAACATGTTATTTTTTTGATGATAAAATATTGATTATGAATGAATTGTGATTGAGTGGTATGAATGATTTTAAAAGAAATATTTTTTTAAAAAAATTTAATTAAAAAAGTTTTTGAACAAGAATTTAAATCATACCTTTGCGAAGCAATTAGAAAAACCCAAAACATTTAACCATAATTAAATACACTCATTCTCTCAATTATATTAACATTTCAATATTTATATCGCAAATTTCGACATTGGCTCATTGTATTTTTTGTCCAATATGAATTATTTAGACATGGACGATCAATTACTACATCTATGTCGTATGCAAAACTTATTTTTATAAAACACTAAACTATTTATTAACCAATTTTAATTTTATTATTATGAAAAACTATTTGTTATTACTATTGACCTTTACTATGGTCGCGCTGGTCATGTCTTCTTGCAAAAAAGACGATGATTCATCTGATAACGACATTATCGGTGTATGGAAAGTTGTGAGTGGTTCGGATACTAATTGTGATGATCCGGCAAATAACGGAGATATTTCCCTGATTGAATGTAATGATGTCACTATGGCTGTAGGGTGTGCTGAATCAAGCTATGATTTCAAGTCAGACGGTACTTTTGTTAATGACATAAAGATCTTCATATTTGGAGACGATTTAAGTACGGAAGTCACTGGTACATATACAGTAACAGGTGACCAAGTTGAATTGTGCACTGGAGAAGATTGCGGAACAGCTACAATAGCAGACGGTAAAATGACAGTCAGTGGCAATGATGTTGACACGGGTTGTGCAACTACTGTTGTACTTGAAAAGGAGTAATTCTTTTTGCTTAAAATATCAAAGCCACACGTTCTCTACATTTGAACGTGTGGCTTTTTTTGTGGAACTTCTGACTTTATCGTTTACTTTCCAATGCTGCTATCTTCTCCAATAGCCACTTCTTATCGCTATTGACTTCTTGTCGTTCCAATTTTTCTTTGATGCTTTTCAATGTCATTTTAGTTGCCCGATGCCGTACACGATACACATTGATAAGTGTACGAATAAAATTTTTATAGGCTTTTTTATTCTTAGGTGTGAGTATTGTATTTTCATTAAAATACTTCTCCGTTGAACGGAAGATTTGCAGGGTTCGCTCGTCGTATTCTTGGTCAGTTTCGTAGTGCGCTTTCATTATCACGACACGACAGTTGACATCATAATTAAAATTCACACTTTCTACGCGGACAAAATGATGTAGAGCTTTTTTGTAATCTTTTTGGTAAAAAGCGACTCCCCCCAGATTGAAATGATATACACTCTTACGTACCGATTTTTCTACATAAGGCTGATACTTTTCTATGGTGTCCATTGCCCAATCAAACTCATTCACTCTACACCCCACAGCAATGACGTTCCGCAACTTATTTACAGGAATAAAGTAATTTTCAATCAACAAATTCTTCTCATCCATCACCTTATACAAATCAAAAAGCTCTGAGTGATCAAATCGCCCCGACTGAATTTGTCGTGCGCAAAAATTGGTAGCGACTACATAAAATCCATTCAAATCTTTTCGGGAAATAGCTGCCGTGTGCATATCAAGCAAAGCCAATAATTCACGATAAGTAGTCACATTTTGTGCTTTCGCCAAATGTATCGCTGCCAGATAAATACGAATAAGCGGAAGCCTTGCATATTGTGGCAAATTAATCAAGTCAAGCGTTGCCTCCATTGACGATACATCGTAATTTTTTGAAGTCGCACCTTCAAGATACAACTGTGTGATATACGTACTCAATTTATTTATAATAAATTCTATATCAATATTATATATCAATTCAGATAAATTATCCTGTACATTCAATTGCCCACTCAAATACACGTAATCCAATACATTTTTTTCGATATGATGCTGATATTGGTAGTGTCGAACATCCTTTTTCGATTGACTCTCCAAGTGCTTTTTATCTCGCTTTACATGTCGGTTAAATAGCTCAAACTGCCTTTTTTCCAATATTTTTTGATACAATAAATCACTGCGATACGCCGGATTATCGCGTAGTGCCTCTACAGTCAAAAATTCCTCCGCCAAACGCAGCAACAAATTCAGTTTATTATTAAATCGCTTCTTCTGCGTCGCATTTAAATCTTCTCCAACAATTTTTTCTAAAAACACCTTTTCATACACATTACAATACAATTTATGTTTTAAATTATTTTTATTTAAAATGTATAATTTAATTGTATTCAGGAGTTTAATGACATAATTATCCGAATTAAAATACCGACACTCCACGAAATACGTCAGTCCTTCCAATTCTTTCACTGTAAATTTTTTCAACAATTCTATACAGGAAAAATTTAGTGTTTTATCATATTTAATTTCATTTTTAAATGACATAAATAGCTGTTTATTAATTTTTTATAAAAATAAAATAAAAAATATTTCAGGGCTTATGGCTTATCTTGTGTACAAATATATCAAAAATCCCCTTTACATTTGTATTGCAATGCACCCGTACCGACGACTTTACAGGCTGACCGCGAATACCGTACCGACGACTTTAGCCGTCGCAGAGCGTAAAAGTATATTTATAAATAATTGAATTTTATTTATTTAAAAATTAAAATAAAATTCACTTGATGGCTAAAGTCGTCAGTACAGAGTTTGCGGTCAGCCTGTAAAGTCCTCGGTACAATTGCAAGTAAAACATTTTTTCATAAACCGTCAAAACACATCAACCATGAAATATCTAATCAAAACGCTACTGTGTTTGCTGATTTTCAGCCAACTATATGCACAAGGCGACCCACCCACGAAGGGAGACAAAAAACAAAGCACCAACTGGCTCACCCTAAAAACCACCGACCAAGCCCCGGCTTCAGACTTGGCACAAAACAAAACAGCCCTGTACCTTCAAGCCAACGACGAACTAACACTTTACGCTACACAAGATGACGCACTCGGCTACCGCCACTACCGCTACCAGCAAACCTACAAGGGCATTCCGGTAGAAGGCGCGATTTACCTCATGCACGAAAAAAACAACCGAGTACAACACGCCAATGGCAAACTCGTCCACGACCTTGACCTCTCGACCAACCCTGCGCTAAGTGAAGCAAGCGCATTGCAAGCTGCCCTCGCACACGTTGATGCCACACTATACGCATGGAACGACCACACGCATGAGGGCAGCCTCAAGCAAGTCAAAAACCGCACGGATGCGACTTTTTATCCATCAGGCGAATTGGTGATACTCGACCCTGACTTCAAGCAAAAAGCCGCCAATCACCGCCTTGCCTACAAATTTGACATCTATGCCATCGAACCCCTCACGCGACAAATCGTGTATGTGGATGCGACAAACGGCACGGTCTTGAAAACCCTCGAAAAAATCCACGATTGCACCGATACGCCCGCTTCCGGTACCACGAATTACTCTGGTAATCAAAGTTTTACGACTTGTCAGATAGGTGGTGATTATACCCTGAGAAACAACATCAGCAGCGATATGCAGGTCTTCAATGCTAATAATACCGAAGGCAATCCACAGATTCCCTTTACCGACCCCGACGGCTTTTTTGAAGGCGACCCGACCGCCAATGAAGTTCACTGGGCAACCGAAAAAACCTACGAGTATTTTCTCAATACACACGGCAGAAACAGCCTCGACGGACAGGGCATGGCTTTGTTCAGTTGGATTCACTTCGGCACTAACTATAATAATGCTTTCTGGAACGGCTCGTGGATGACCTACGGAGACGGTGACAACAATACCTTCAGCGCACTCACCGCACCCGATGTGGTGGCACACGAAATGGCGCATGGCGTAACGGATTTTTCTGCCGACCTGATTTATAGCTACGAATCGGGCGCACTCAATGAGTCTTTTTCGGACATCTTCGGCGAAGTCGCGGAAAACTACATGCGCGGCACCAATGACTGGCTCATGGGCGCAGACTTCACCGTAAGAACCGGAAAAACCAGCCTCCGCAATATGAGCAATCCCAACGACCCCACCGCCCTCACTCAACAACCGGACACCTATCTCGGCGATTTTTGGTACTCCGGCGCCGGCGACAATGGCGGCGTACACTTCAATAGTGGTGTACAGAATTATTGGTTTTACTTGCTCTCCGAAGGTGGCAGCGGTACGAATGACAACGGAGACGCATTCACCGTCAATGCCATCGGTATGGCGAAAGCCGCTGCCATCGCATATCGTAATCTTACTGTATATCTAAGTGCCAACTCCCAATACGCAGATGCACGTATAGGCTCAATACAAGCGGCTACGGACTTATACGGCGCAGGCTCTGACGAAGTGGCGCAGGTGACGGCGGCTTGGTGTGCTGTGGGTGTAGGCAGTTGTAGCACTCCTGACCCCGACCCTGAACCGCCTTCTGGCTCTTGTGATAGACAAAGTGACTCGCTGGCTCTTGTGGCTTTGTATAATTCTACTAATGGGGCGAATTGGACGAATACTTGGGATTTGAATTTGCCTATGGATAACTGGTACGGGGTAGTATTAAATGAATTTGGTTGTGTTACTTGTTTAGATTTCGATGGAGATGAAAATTGTGGAAAAATTACTGGTGAGAGTAATAACATGTCAGGAACTATACCTCCAGAAATTGGTAATTTAAGCCATTTAACAGGATTATCTATGCCCAACAATCAATTGAGTGGTGAATTACCACGAGAGTTGGGTAATTTAACCAGGCTGAAAAGCTTGACTTTATATCAAAATGAATTAAGTGGTAGCTTACCCAATGAATTAGCAAGCCTAAATAATTTAACCTGGTTATGGTTGCAAGACAATCAGTTTACCGGAGGTATACCTGCATGGATAGGCGATCTTGATAGTTTAAGAACGTTGCGTTTATTTAATAACCCTAATCTTGGTGGCAACATACCTCCAGAAATTGGCAACTTAACTAAGTTGATAGATTTGAGGTTATATTGGAATCAATTGACAGGCAATATACCCAGTAGTATTGGCAATTTAAATAATTTGACTATTTTGAGTTTATTTGGGAATCAATTGACAGGCAATATACCCAGCAGCATTGGCAATTTAAATAATTTGACTTATCTTGGTTTACAAATAAATCAATTAAACGGTAGTTTGCCTTCTCAGCTAAGTGGCTTAAATAATTTGGAATCGCTGCATTTAGATCGCAATGAATTTAGCGGTAGTTTGCCTCATTGGTTAGGTAACTTTAACAATCTTTCTATTTTAGGTATCCATGATAATGATTTTAGTGGTTGCTACCCTGCCAATTTGTTAGAGCTATGCGCCCAACTTGAAGATATATCAAATAGTAATGCTGCCATCTCCAATGGCAATAACTTCGATGCTCCCTGGGAAGACTTCTGCCTCAACGGTTCAGGCAGTTGCGACGGTTCAGCCCCTGCCCCAGTCTGGCCTGGCGACTTCAATACCGACGGCATAGCTGATATTCAAGATCTACTTTACTATGGTGCGGCAGAGGGTTTCACAGGAGCTACTCGCCCCAATGCCTCCTTCGCATGGACTGACCAAGATTGCCCCGATTGGTCACTATCCGTCAATGGCATCAACTCCAAGCACCAAGACGGCAACGGTGACGGCACGGTCAACACCAACGACCTATTGGCATTGATACAAAACTACGGCAATACCCACAACTTCGCCCCACTCACATACACGACCGGAGCCGTACAGTACCGCCTCGAACTCATCAGCAGCGTACCCAACGGCAGTACCATTACCAATACCTACGAATTGTACGCCGAATCTCCGTCGGGTGTGCCGGTGAGTACACATGGTTTGGCGTGCAGCATTGATTTTGACGACTTGCCTGTAAGCGGTGTCAGCGTTGATGTCAGCAATTCATCCCTGATGCCCGATGAGCATATCGACCTCTATCTCAACGCAGAAAACCGCCTCGACCTCGCCCTTACCCGTACTGACCAAAACAATCAAACCTTGAATGGTTCGATAGCGAGTATTGTAATTGATTCGGAGAATGTACAGCTTGGCGATCCATTTGAAATTCATATCAGTAATGGTAATATGATGTCTGCCGATGGTAGTCTGACGGCTGTTGGTAATGCTACGTTTTATGGTGCATTTACGGGCGGTACTACGATTACGGGCAATCTGTCTGGCAATATTTCTGCTATCCATGAGGCTTGTAATACACTCGGCTCGGCGGCGGCACAAGTTACAGGCGGTACTGCTCCATACACCTACGCATGGAGTACAGGCGCGACGACAAATACCATCACCAATCTGCCATCGGGTGCTTATGCTGTCACAGTTAGCGACCTTGCAGGACTTAACATTACGATACCTTTTAATATCATTGGACAAACACCGATTTATGATACCAACGGCAATTTACTTTGTGGTAGTATCTGCCCTGATTATCTCGCGCCAAGTGGTGTCGCGCCCGACGGTGCGTACAATGCAAGCATTATGCTTGATTCGGATGCAACAGTTCCCACAGGTGATGATGTGCAATTCAAAGCCGGGCAAAGCATTAAATTGGATAAAGGCTTTACGGTGCAGCCGGGGGCGAGTTTTTCGGGAGAAATTGATGACTGTAATTAATTTAAAAATGAATTATTTATGATTTGTGTAAATCAATGCAAACTTCTTTGCCGAAATAAATAATTGCAATTAAGTATGTAAATAATTCATCGAATAGCAAATAAAGCTCCCAAAAGACATTATTTTTTATTATGTTTGTAACACTAAATTCAATTCAAGAAAATCTTTTAAAATTAAAAAAATAATTAATTATGAAAAATCTCATTTATATCGTTTTAATGACCTTTATCCCAATATTTGCTTTTTCACAAGTATATGTTAAAGCACCTAATGGTAATATCGGTGTAGGTACGAATGCCCCACTTGGCAAATTTCATCTCACAGACGGTGCAGGGCAACTCATCATTAAAGCTGCTCCGGTGACTGCTTCTTATAAATTGGTTGATATTACTGCGGGCTTGGATGGCTCGGTACGTGTAGGTGCGATAAACCCTAGTGCCAATAATTTTGGCGGTGCGGTTTTTCAGGCATTTTCTGATAATGCACCCAATCATAAAGGACGCTTCTACTTTGATGCCGGAACAAATGCTACTTCGGGTATCTATTTTCGCACGAGTACAGCAACACGTATGGCAATCCTTCAAAATGGTCGTGTAGGTATCGGTACAGCTGCTCCGACAGAAGCATTGCATGTCAATGGTAACATTAAATATACAGGAGCCTTGCTTTCTTCGGACAAAAAATTGAAGTCTAATATCACCCCTTATACAAGAGGTTTGGAGGCTTTGATGGATATTACGCCGGTCACTTATGAATATAATGGCAAAGGTGGAACAACTCGCGGTGATGCACACGTAGGTTTGGTCGCACAGGAGTTGCAAAATGTAGCACCCGAATTGGTTGAAAAATTTATACATACAGAAATGTCAGAGGCAACGATGACCAAAGAACACGAAGTAATAAGTGAAGCAAACTATCTTCAAATCCGAGATAATGAGGTCAAATACCTCTTAATCAATGCGGTCAAAGAGCAGCAAAATAAAATTGAAACATTGGAGCAAGAGTTGGCAGAAATGAAAGAAATGATACGTACTGTTTTGGATGGTCAAAATACAGAGATTAATCAACAAAATATCAACCTTGATGGACGTGGTGCATATTTAGAGCAAAACCAACCAAATCCATTTAATGCTAACACGCTTATCAAATATAATGTTCCTGCGGAGGTCAAAAATGCAGTAGTTAATATTTTTGATGAGAATGGACGACTCATTCACAGTGAGCGTGTCGCACAGAAGGGAGAAGGTCAGCTTAATATTAAAGCCGGAACTATTACAGCAGGTACATATAGTTACTCACTTGTAGTAGATGGCAATATTGTAGATACAAAAAGAATGGTTATTGTAAAATAATTGTTTTGTAGATATAAAAATATAAAAGCGTTCTTACCGATTGGTGAGGATGCTTTTTGGTTTTAGGACTTTGTTTTCGTTGTTCACTCCTTCAATCTTTCCTCCCAAAAAGAAAGTGTCTTTCTGAAACCAGTTCAGCAAGAAGTTGCTTTTTGAGTTCCCTTAGTGAAAGAAATTACGGATTAAAAATTTGTCCTGCCCCCTCTATCATAAACTTTATTCTGAAATAAGTTCCATAGCATGGAAATAAGGATTTTTTTGCTAATTGAGGCTTCTTTCGAGCTGCATATCTTACGGGCAATAAAATTCACCACATCAGCCACGATACCGCCTTGAAAACACGCAATCAAGAGGTCGGTTTTCTGGTGGCAGGTTAGTTTAGTTACCAACCTATTTGGCAGGATATTGTGTCGGCATTTCCAGATTTGATGGAATAATAGTCAGTGAATGAGCGAATTTTGAATGAATGAATTTTAAATGTTTTTAAAACTCCCATGCCGCCCTTTACCGCTTGCGAATCGTCTCGCTCCCTCCAAAGTTTCATTTGATTGAATAGTGGACATGCCCAATTCGAATTCTTTTTGCATCGCCTCACGTATGGATAGATGCGATTGTGTGTACGCACTTATACGGTCATTACGCATACACGTTTGCGGAAATTTGGAGATACTTGCGGCGAGTTCTTGCGCTGTTTTGAGGGCTTCACCATCTTCTACAAGGCGATTTGCCAAACCGATATTGAAGGCTTCTTCTCCACCGACGGGTCTGCCCGTCAATATCAAATCCATTGCCCGACTCCTGCCTATCAATCGAGGCAAACGAACCGTTCCGCCATCAATCAAAGGCACGCCCCAACGCCTACAAAAAACACCCATTACAGCAGAGCGTTCCATCACTCGCATATCACACCACAATGCCAACTCCAAACCACCCGCTACCGCATAACCCGACACGGCTGCAATCACTGGTTTGGAAAGCAACATTCGAGTGGGTCCCATAGGTGCATCGCCGTCAGATGTTGTTTGGTTGCGAACTCCTTGCCCTGCGACAGCTTTCAAATCTGCTCCGGCACAAAAAGTTCCACCGACACCTCCCAAAACTGCCACCGAAGCCGCTTCGTCCGCTTCAAAATCTCTGAAAGCATCCGCCAGTTGTTGGGCTGTGATGCCGTCCACTGCATTTTTCACTTCTGGGCGATTGATAAGGAAGTAAATTAAACTTTTAATTTTTTCAGATATAATTGATAAAGAATTGATTAGCGTTTTCGCCAAATTTGATACCATTTGCTTGATTCAGAAAAATACAAAGTGCACACATGTTTTATTTTTCAAATACATGGCGAAAATTAATCATAGCAAAGACAATGAGATTTGCCCCTAACCAATAGTCGGCTTTTCGGTCAAATCGAATTAAAATGCCTCTGAACTTATCTGCCCAAGCGTGAGTTCGTTCATTGG
>Ga0209187_1002517_pt1 | contig 17216 bp, 15 predicted proteins | sample BantaG_FD_187430 | JGI IMG/M metagenome (GOLD analysis project Ga0209187, IMG submission 187430) | Marine algal microbial communities from Bantry Bay, Ireland - BantryBay_4 metaG (SPAdes) (version 2) | ecosystem: Host-associated > Algae > Red algae > Unclassified | place: Bantry Bay, Ireland... | reverse complement strand
CGGATTACGAAGGAGTATCTGAGCTTTGTCGATGCGTTTAAGATCCTCAACATTGAGCTCGCCAGCGAGTTCATCGTTATGGCGGCGAACCTGATGTATATCAAGAGCCGCATGCTTCTCCCCAGAGTCCAGCAGCCCCCTGAAGAGGATGTCGAGGAAGAGGACCCAAGGTGGGAACTCATCCGTCAGCTGGTCGAATACAAGAAATTCAAGGACGCCGCTGGCTTCCTGCAGATCCGGGAACTCGAAAACGAAAATCTGTTCCTTTCCAAGCCAGACGTATCCGACTTGGGCGCTGCGGTCTCCGATCAACCAGAGCCGCTTCCCGATGTTTCGATCTTCGATCTCATCCGTGCCTTCCAAAAAGTCCTTGGGCGCTTCGACGAAGAGCACTCGATCTACGAGATCGCCGACGAGAACTTCACCGTCGGGGACAAGATCGACTTCCTACTTGCAGAAATTTCTCATGGCGAAAAAATCGCATTCTTCGGTTTGTTCGAGTTGGCTTCGTCCCGCACCGAGGTCATCGTGACCTTCCTAGCTCTACTTGAACTGATCAAACTCAACCACTTCCGCGTCCAGCAAGACGGTCTCCTAGGCGAGATTTTCCTGCAGCGTAGCGAGAACGTATAACTCGCTTCAAACGGACTTGAAATCCCCGCCGTCCCTCCGATCTTCCCTGCCCTTCTCAACCTACGGACGATGGAACTGAACTCGATCATCGAGGCCCTCCTCTTTTCTGCCAATGGCGCGCTGACCAGCAAAGCCATCGCGGAGGCTATTCGTACGACCGTCAAGGAGTCGGACGACGAAACCTTAGACGACTTGGCCAAGGTCAGTAAGGAAGAAGTCGATATCGGCATCAAAGAACTCGTCCTGCTTTACATGGAACAAGGCCGAGCCTTCTCCCTGACCGAGCGTCCTGCTGGCTGGCGGATCTGTGCTCTGCCAGAATACGCCATGTGGTCGAAGGCATTGTTCCCGGCGGCTAAGCCTGCACGGCTTAGCCCCCCAGCTCTCGAGACCTTAGCGATCATCGCCTACCGCCAGCCGATCACGAAGGCCAATATGGAAGCCGTTCGTGGAGTCGCGGTGGACGGAGTGCTCCAGAAGCTTCTCGACAAGAACCTCGTGCGGATCGCCGGACGAGCTGATCTTCCAGGACGTCCCCTACTATACGAGACCACCGACCTATTCCTCGATCACTTCGGAATCCGCAGCATCGACGACCTTCCCAACTCAAGCGAACTGCGCCAAGTTCCACTCCCAGAAGCCGAATCGGCCGAGAGCAAAGACGGCCAACCAGTCGAGACTCAACTCGCCATGCCCGCCATTTCCGGCGTCGAAGACCCGAGTATGTTGACGGCCCGGAACCAACGCGACCTTCGCGATCCCGACAGTCTGAAAGAATCCGACAGCGGCGAGGAAACTCAAGCCGACGAGCACCAAACTGAGGAGCACCAAACTGAGGAGCACCAAACTGAGAATGCCCCTGAGGTGGACGAAACCGAAGACCATCACGAGGAACAAGAATAAGCATGAGCTTGGACGATATCCGGGAAAAGATCGACCTGCTCGATGACCAACTTTTACGCCTTCTCAATGACCGCGCTGAGCTGGTCCACGAGGTAGGCGAGATCAAGAAAAAGGACGATCTGCAGATCTATGCACCCGAACGGGAAGAAGCTCTTCTCCGGGCTCTCATTGCCAAGAGCCAAGGTCGATTACCAGAGAAGTCGATTCGCGCCATCTACCGCGAAATTATGTCCGCGGCCCTCGCCCTCGAGGACGACCTGAAGATCGCCTACCTAGGGCCCGAAGGAACGTGGACTCACCAGGCTTCGATCAAGAAGTTCGGTCAAAGCGTTGCCTACAATCCACAACCGAACTTCGGTGACGTCTTCGACCAAGTCGCCCGACGCCTAGCAAGCTACGGCGTGGTGCCGATCGAGAACTCGACCGAAGGTGCGGTCAGCCACACGCTCGACCTATTCATCGATTCGCCGCTGAAGATCTGCGCGCAGATCTTCCTCCGTATCGAGAACAGCCTGATGGCCAAATGCCCGATTGAGAAAATCGAACGGATCTACTCGCACCCACAAGTCTTCGGCCAATGCCGGAACTACCTGTCGAAGAACTTCCCCACCGCAGATCTAATTCCGGTCTCGTCGACGACCAAAGCCGCTGAAATCGCCGCAGGTGAGGATGGTTCGGCTGCCATGGGAGGCACCCTCGCTTCCCAGCTCCACAGCTTGACGATCCTGGACGAATCAGTTCAAGACAGCGCCACCAACACCACCCGCTTTCTGGTTATTGGCGAGAAGACCTGTCCGCCGACCGGCGACGACAGAACCTCGCTCGTCTTCGCCCTCCGAGACCGCCCAGGTTCGCTCTACGATGCACTGACCCCGCTCAACGAGCTGAACATCAACATGGCCAAGATCGAGTCTCGTCCCTCGAAACGGAAAGACTGGGAATACTTCTTCTTCGTCGATCTGATGGGCCACTGCGAAGACAAAGAGATCGTCGCCGCCTTGGAGAAACTGCAGGACTATTGCTCGATGTTCAAGGTGCTCGGAAGCTACCCGAATACGAACGCGGACAGCTAAACTAGCGGGGGCGAGTCTATTCGCTAGAAATCGGTATTCCAGACGCGTTCGTAAAGCCAGATCAGCGCCATGATGCCGATGAGAATCGAGCCTCCTTGGAACACGAATCGCCGATAAAACGTAGTAATACGCATCAGAAAGGCGAGCGGTAGAACGACGAGAACGATAGCCATCTGACCGAGTTCGACCCCCAGATTAAAGCCAAAGAGCGAAATAGCCAAGGCTCCGCTTGAGAGCCCGAGATCCATCAGGACATTTGCGAAGCCGAATCCGTGGATGAGCCCAAACAAGAACGCAATCATCCATCCCGAAAGGGGCAAAATCGGATAGAGATTATTGATCGCGACGACGATGATCGAAAATGCAATCGTCGCCTCGACGAACCGAGACGGGAGCGTCACGTGCCCCGAAGCCGCCAACCAGAGGGTGATGGAGTGGGCCAGGGTAAAGACCGTAACAATCTTCACCGTCGTTCCGCAGGCCTGCCAGAAGCTCTCAACAGGTTGCCATGACTTCCCTTCACGGAACAGGACGGCTGGTAGCAGCAGGCAGACAAGGAAAAGTATGTGGTCCACGCCAATCCAGATATGCCAGACGCCTTCACGAACATAAACGAAGAACGTCCGCCATGGCGAAACAGGAGCAGTTCCGAAGACCAGAGCTTCCGTATCGGGACTAATCAGATAGTGGCTGGAGTCGCCGCCGTTTTGGTAGTGGACGAGTCCCCGGTGGGTCGGATCAACGGCGAATAGCAAATCGTAACGGATCTCCAAGGATTCGACGTCACCGGGTAGTCCCGTGCCCAAGACGAGAACGGCATAACCGCCGTCACTGTGTTCAGAAAACAGCAGATCTTCCATAACCAACTGAGCCTCTTGCCCATCGCCGACCAGCTGCAGGTGACCTAGTGCGTGGGCCGCGATCACATCCCGCTTGGCCTTGAGTTCTCCCCATGTGATGTTGCGGTCCCGATCCGAGTCGAGCCCTACGAGCATCTCCAAATCCTTAAGCGAGATTTCCCACTGGAGCGACAGACTAGCACCGCCGCCAACCAACCGGAGGTAGCTGTCACTCGGTTTGTGAGCCCGCGCACCCTCCGGAAAGATCAGAGTAAACAGCACGATCAAGGCTGACAGCAGGCAGCTCCGGAGAGGTCCTTTCATCGGCCCTCAAGTTGTTCGACAAGTTCAAGGAGTTCCCGGTCTTCGGTCTTGCTACTACGGAGAAAATCGATCACCGGCTGGGCGGCATCTCGGTCACCAGAAGCCAAGGCGGCTGCGAGGACGTTGCGGCTATCCTCTGCCTCTTTTTGGCGGTCCCAGTTGGCCAAGGAGATCTCCAGCGCACCTGCGGGATCATTTTTTACTTCCAACAATACCTGGGCTTCAAAGCGTCCGTGCGGCTCCCCCCCCCGGAGACGCAATTCTCGGAAGCGATCGTCAAGAATTGCCTCCCACGTGTCAGCCATATCGCGATTCCCGCTTCTCTCGGCAGCGATAGTAGCCAGCACTAGAGCCCCATTGTCGATCGATGGTTCGCCCAAGACCTTCAGCGCTTCTTCAGGCCTGTCGCGACGCAGGAGAAAGTCACCATAGGCTCGCCTGGCGTAACGGTCATCGACATCCTGTTGTAAGGCTTCCTGGAAATGTCTGTCAGCGCCGTCGAACTCGCCGAGAATCCTCGCAATGTTCCCCTGCATCACTAACAACCACGAAACCGATCCGGGGAACTCCTGCCGAGCGAAGGCAAGTTGCCCACCGAGCAGATCATAAGCTTCTCTCGCGGAACCCGTCACGACCATGATCGACCCACGGCAAACCGCATTTTGGAAGTCGGTGCCAAAGCTAGCAAGTTGATCGGCTGCTTCATTGGCCAAAGCGTAGTCCCCCTTCACCCGATGGTAGTTGGCAAGATCGACCCAAGCTTGGGCATCGGTAGGTTCGCGGTCGAGGACGATCTTCAAGTCATCGATAGCCCCGTTGTAGTTGTGCTCCCTTCCTTTGATGACAGCGCGAAACCGCGCGACTTCAATAGGCGGATCAGGAGCATCCCACCATTTCTCTAAAGCGGCGCGGGCGTAGCCAAAATAGCGTGGGTCGCCGGTCGACTTTCCAAGTTTAATGTAGCTGTTGGCTGCCGCTGTAACTAACTGGATGTTCTCTGGGTATTTAGCCAACTCCTCACGCACCAACGCTAGTTGGCTACGGCTGAACGGAGTGGCTGGCAACCGCTCGAGGACTACCGAATCGTCGCTTGGGCGCGCAGGTGGACTCCCTCCGTAGGAGCCCACAATAGAAGCTAGGTGCAGTCCTGAGACTGCGATAGCTTTCGGAATAACTCTCTTTCTCCTGTCCAAGAGAGATCCAAACTTCCCTAAGGTAACTCCTCGGACGATCTGCCTCGATATTGAGACAGTCATCCGATTCATCTGGACCCAAGTCGAAAACTCCACGCGATTCGAAGAATAGATCGATGCAGAAGAAGCCTGCGGGATCCGTTCAAACTACCGGCGTCGGCGCATCAGGCCGATGATAGCAGCCACACCGAGGAAGAGCACCCGAGATGGCTCAGGCACTGGCGTGTTCGGAAGCGCGAGGAAAGGGAACACGCTCCGGAAAGGATTGTCGTTAGCATTCACCCCGTCTGTCGTGACTGCTCCGGCCGATACCAGATTCAGAGTAGCATCGATCACGTCATCCGTAAGCCCTCTGCCATTGAGGAATCCAGACGGGTTGGATGTGTCAAAGGTCAGTAAATCGGGAAGCAAGATGGGCGTCAGGGCGTTTGCGTTGGCTGCGTTGCTAAGTCCCGTGATGCTCGCGTTGACATCGGAACCGAAAGTCCCGAAGTCGTTTGCAGGCAGACCCAGATTGAACGCATCCTTGTTCGCTGCCGAAACAAGCGCCGTATTCACTGCGGGACGTCCCATCCGATCAAACTGATTGACGCCGAATAGAGTCCTTGCCTGGGCACCCACATTAGTGGACCCCGCCGCATTGAAATCCGAAGAGTCGATCTCCAAAACAATGGCGGAGACGTCGGCCCCTGCGAAAGCGTCATCACCGGTGAAGGCGAAGCCGTTGTTGAATCCATTAAGGTCAAAGAAGAATGGATCATCGTATGTGCCGGCTTGAACCTGTCCGTTAGTAACTGTTGCAGTGGTCGTGCCCGTCGTCCCACCGCCAATAATCAAACCGTTCCGAGTCACTGTGTAGGCCTGGGTGCCCCCTGCCGCAGGGGCAAAGGTGGTCTCATAGGTCACATTCGCCACCGCATCTCCAGTGTTGTCGATCTGAAACTGGTAGCTTCCTGCCGATGAAAAATCAGCTCCACCGTTGAAAGGATTCACCGTCATGATGAATACCGAATTATTTGGGTTGGTCGGAGATTGGAAAAGGTAGAGGTCGTTGATGTCCAAACTCGGATCACTAGCGACACCGGGTGCGTCTAAGTGGTCCGCCGCAAAACCCACCATCGGCAGAATCGCCAAGGCGGAAGCCGATGAAAAGACTAGCAAAGCAGGCGACCGAAGGGAATTTTGGGTGTCGTTCATTATTAGGGCAGATTGGACTCTTACCCACAGATTAGTCCGTAGATTTGGCACGGCAAGGGAAATAGCGCTTCATCCTCCGATGCCACCAATGCCATATCAAACCGAAGAAACGGAAAATCGATATTGACCAAATAGATAGCCATTGCCTCCCCCTGCGGCACGGCTACGCTCTCGGATGGCAAAGAAATCAGCGCCGAAGAAGCCTTGGGAAAAGTCCATGCCGGAGGCCCAGTTCTCGTTCATGCGGGACATTCTGGCAGCCCCAAGCCCGATCGGGCTGGAAGCCGCCATGAGCTACGGCGTGCTCAAACCTTACTTCGAAAAGGTCAAACCCGCGTCTTGGGGCATCCACCAATTTAAGGGCAACGCCGGCATCGTGCTCGACACCCACCCCGGCGATGACACCGACATGTGCACAGTCATGGTGGTCGGCCACGCGGATAAGATTCGCATGCAGGTCCGAAGTATCAGTGATGACGGCAAGATCTGGATCAATAGCGACTCGTTTCTTCCCACCACCCTCATCGGCCATGAGGTGAAAGTCTTCACCCAGAACCCGAAAAAGCCCGGCGACTTTCGGATTCTTGAAGGTGGCACGATCGAAGCCCTGGGAGCGATCCACTTCGCCCCGCCCGAAATGCGCTCGGGTAGCAAAGGAATCTCGCCCGAAATGCTCTACCTCGAACTCCAGATTCACGGCGACAAGCCACAAGCCCAAATCGAAGCTCTAGGCATCAAGCCAGGGGATCCGATCATCCTCAACCGACCGATCAAACGGGGCTTCAGCGCCGACACGTTCTACGGTGCCTACTTGGACAATGGTCTAGGTTGCTTCGTCTGTGCGGAGTTGGCCCGACTGCTCAGCAAGAAGCAGCTGAAAAACATTCGCGTCCAGTTCGCCATCGCCAGCCACGAGGAAATTGGCAGGTTCGGAAGCCGGGTGATTGCCGGTGAACTGAAGCCTGACATCCTTATTGGCATCGATGTGAACCATGACTTCAAAGCCGCCCCCGGTGTCAGTGACAAGCGCTTCAGCCCTCTGGAAATGGGCAAGGGCTTTACGCTCACAGGGGGCTCGATCACCAGTGCTCAACTCAATGCCCTGATTGAAAGTGCGGCAAAGAAGGCGGGCGTTCCCATCCAGCGCGGGGTGACCGGGCGCGACACCGGCACCGATGCGATGGCAGCCGTGTTGGCTTCGGTCGATGCGGCAGCGACCTCAGTCGGTTTTCCGACCCGGAACATGCATACGATCTCCGAGATCGGTCACACCGGCGATGTGCTCGCCTGTGTCTACGGGCTCGAAGCTGCGATCCGGGAAATGGATCGTGTCGGATTGACCGGAGAAGACCTCCGCGCGGGTCACCCTCGCCTTGATCAGGTCAAGGCCGTGGCCAAAAAGTAGAGCGTCACTATGACAAAAGAAAGGCCCGTGCCGCTCAGCGACATGGGCCTTCCATCGAGTGAAGTGTGATTCGCCTCTACCTTTAGCGGCGGCGGCGGAGCAAAAAGCCAGCACCAGCGAGAAGCGTAAGCAAGGCCGAGCTAGGCTCAGGGACAACGTCGTTGCAGACACTGATCAGGCCCTCGCCACCTAGCGCCTGAAAGCCACCGCCGTGGTCGGTGGTCTCCTTGGTAACACCACCAATAATCTGACCATCGTCGTCGCGTTGAGTGGCCATTACTGTCGTATTGTACCTTCTCGACCGAGAGACCGCCGTGAAGTTGTCAGCCGAGGTAAAGTTCGCGTTGCTTAGGGCAATACTCCCTGAAACTGGAGCTCCTACGGCATTACCAATTCCTGTAAAATCGTAGCCAAGGTCAAAATTTGCACCGTTCTCGGTCAGACTGAGATCGACTCCGAATGTCGATGGATCAGACGAATCATTACCGGTCATGGAAAATGTCGCCAGAGAAGTCGATGACGCAAGAGCACCACCTTCGTAGCTTACGGCGAAGATCTCAGTCGTATTCGTGCCGCTAGTCACTAGCTCGATACCGATAAAGTCGGTAGCAGATGGGCCGAATCCGAAATTAGCGTTCAGAATACTTCCAACAACCGCAGCGTTGTTGTCGTACTCATCAAAGGCTAAGGCTTCCATGGAAACATCGACAGATCCACCGCCGAGAATACTCAGCGGAGTTCCAGAAATTGAATCGTTGGTAATACCCTGACCAATTCTTACAGAACCGGAAAGACCAACAGTCGAAATCGTAGAGGTTCCAACGCGACCTTCGAAATCGTAACAGACGATTTCTGCCTGAGCGGCTGTCATAGTGAAACCAGCGAATAGTAAGCTGGCTGAGATAGATTTGATATACTTATTCATAATTATCATAACATAGATTAATATCTTACTAAGTAAACTTATTTATCATAATTATATAAATTATATTAAAACTCGAATTTCTGACCTAAGCTAGTTCCCTTTAAGTGCCTTGCCCACAGCATACATTGGCGCCCAAGCTTCCGTCAGACCGCGACTCGGTTGAGGTTGAGGGACCCAACGAGGTCCCTTTACTGCAGCCTGCTATCCGTTCAGCCCAGCTAGGTTCTTCGGAAGAAACTTGCCGTTCTTACGGATAACCTTGCCATCGAAGAGGATCTCACCCCCACCGTAGTCAGGACGCTGGATGTTCACTAGATCCCAATGAACTTGGGAGCGGTTTCCATTGTCCGCGATACCTTCATATGCCTGTCCCGGAGTGAAGTGGAACGAGCCGGCAATCTTCTCATCGAAGAGGATGTCGCGCATCGGCTCACGGATCTCTGGATTGAAGCCCAAGGCGAACTCGCCGATGAAACGAGCGCCTTCGTCTTGATCGAGGATCTTGTTCAGCGACTTGGTGTCGTTCGAAGTCGCTTCAACGATACGGCCCTTCTCAAATCGGAACCAAACTTGATCGAAGGCGATGCCTTGGTAAATCGACGGAGCGTTGTAGGTAATGACTCCCTCGACCGAATCCTTGACCGGTGCGGTGAAGACCTCCCCGTCAGGAATGTTGTGCTCTCCTCCGCAGGCGATTGCTTGGAGCCCTTCGATACTGAAGCTCAAGTCGGTCCCTTTTCCGGTAATACGAACCTCACTCGTCTTGTCCATCAGCTTCTTCAGATTGCGCATCGGAGCGATAAACTTCGAGTAGTTGAGGAGGCAGACTCGGAAGTAAAAGTCCTCGAACGCCTCAGTGCTCATGTTCGCCTGTTGGGCCATCGCAGGTGTCGGCCAGCGAAGCACCACCCACCGGGTCTCATTGACTCGATGGTTCACGACCGGCCGCATCTTGTCCATAACCAGACGCATTTTGGATACAGGAACGTCGGAAAGCTCGGTGATGTTGTGGCTACCGCGAAGCGCTATGTAGGCGTCCATCTGCTGCATTTGCTCCATCGCTACGGAGGCAACTGCCTCATATTGCGTCTCGGTTGCCTTCAGAGCCAACTCACGGCTGACCAAAGCGTCATGCAAATTCACAAACGGAATGGCACCGACCGCACGTGCCGCCCGAACAAGGGCTACTGTCATTTCCGGGGGCACATCGAATGCCTCAATGAGCACCCGCTCACCTCGTTTGAGCTTGGTAGAAAATCGAACAAGTTGCTGAGCCAATTCCTGACACCGGGGATCCTGCATTCCCAATTGTAGGCGTTTGGGCGGCTACCGCAAGAAAAGGAGAAAACCGGAGGGGATATTGTGACTATTTTAGTTGGAGCAGTATCTAAAGCTATAACATACCTATTCTATTCTATGATGCCTTCCACCTCTACCTACCCCCTATTCTACCGCGAGTTCCTAGCTGAACGGCAAGAAGTCCTCCGCCACAAATGGCTTCTCAGTGAGAAGGCCGGCACCGATGTCGGCTTTGAACGCGCGCTAACCCATTGGGTCATCAATCACCGGGAAAAGTGGCGTAAGACCCGCAGGCTAAGTGAAGATCCCGTTCTCAGCGCTGTCGTCGCCTAGAACTCTCAACCCCGCCCTCAGCCCACCCCCTTCCCCACTTCTCCATTCCCTTGACGGGGAGGTTCCCCAAGCAAAGTGGCACTTTCTCCCATCCCTAGCCGGCTCTAAACCGGTGAGAAAGTCCCTTGCGCTAAGGCGGAGCAACACCGTTACTTTTACAATGGAGAAAGCTCACCTCTACGGGGAGGAAGAACTCGCGAAGTTCCGCGACAAACTCGACAAAACCGGCAAAAAGTTGGTCTTTACCAACGGTTGTTTCGACTTGCTTCACGTTGGCCACGTTCGTTACCTCGAAGAAGCCGCCGAACTCGGTGACGCTCTGGTGGTCGGGCTGAACAGCGACATTTCGGTCCGTGCGCTGAAAGGTCAGTCGCGCCCCATCAATACCGAAGGCGACCGCGCCGAAATTCTCTGCGGCCTGCGAAGCGTCGATGGTGTCTGCATCTTTCGTGAGACCAAGGCGACTAATGTGATCAAGGCGATTCGGCCACATGTCTACGTTAAAGGGGGCGACTACACGCCTGGAAGCCTTGATACCGAAGAGTCCGACGCACTCAAGGAAGTTGGTGCTGATGTGAAGATCCTGCCACTCGCTCCGGCTCGATCGACTTCAATGACTCTCCGTCGCCTCCGAAGCGGCAGTGCTCCAGAACCGCACCGCCCCTTGCGGATCGGTGTTCTGGGCTCAGGCACGGGAACCAATTTCCAGGCAATCCTCGATGCTATCGCCGCCGAGATGCTCCACGCCACGATCGAAATCGTCATATCCGACGTCGAAGACTCCGGTATTCTCCACATCGCTGAAGACAACGATATCCCGTTCGTCCACGTCGATCCCGGCGATGACTTCAAGACCCTGGCCGACAGCGCCCAAGACGAAATCCGAGGCCGCCTGCTCGTCGCAGACGTCGACTTGGTTGTCCTCGCAGGGTTCATGCGGGTGGTGAAGAAGCCCATCCTCGATGCCTTCCCAGAGCGGATTTTAAACATCCATCCGTCTTTGCTTCCTCGTCACAAAGGACTCGATGCCTGGAAGCAAGCACTCGAAGCTGGAGACCGGGAGGCCGGTGCCACAGTACATCAAGTCACCGAGGCCGTCGATGGCGGCGCGATCATTGCCCAGCAGGCGGTGCCGATCATCGAGGGCGATACTCCGGAGTCTCTTCTTGAGCGAATCCATGTGGCCGAGCACAAGATCTTCCCGCTAGCCATCGCCGAGGTCGGCTACGCCTATCTCGAAGAAGAAGAGCGCAACGCCTCGTCCTAGCAGAGAGAGTCGTCCCCTCGACTCAACCACCTCCCCTGCCCCTTGGAGCTCTTTCTCATCGACGCCATTGGCCCCTTCTTCCGGGACTACCAGAAGAAGACGATCAATTGGTCGAAGATCCCATTCGAACACGTCGAGACCGTAGATCCCGTCATTCGTGCCGAGCAGTTCGGCCGGATTCGGGAGGACATGCGCACGCTGGCCAAGGCTGTCGCGGCGGATGGTTACAACGCTGCGACGCTGGATGATCTGGCCCACTTGGCGACCTCTCAGATTTATGAGCCTATAGTTCAGGAGCGGATTCTTGCTTTGCGTGAAGAATTCCGCCCACTGATGCGAATCCTCACCGACGCAGGGCTTACCCCCTACATTACCGCCGACATCCTTTCCTACACCCCGGCCCTACGAGAGGCCATCGGGACCGAACCCGAAGCCATCGCGGACTTCCTCGCCGACTTGGTCGATCGTTTCCTCGGAGACTTCCCCGAAGTCGGGGGCATCATCTTTCGGATCGGAGAAAGCGACGGTCGCGACGTCGAGCAACGCTTCACCTCCGAACTCGTTCTACGCAAACCGCAGGAGGTGAACCTCGTTCTCCGCAGGCTTCTTCCGGTCTTCGAAAAGCACGAAAAGAAGCTAATCCTCCGCACTTGGACGGTGGGTGCCTACCACATTGGTGACTTGATCTGGCATCGCGGCACCCTAGCTCGCACGGTCAAGGGCATCGACTCCAAATCCTTCGTGCTCTCGATGAAGTACGGGGAATCCGACTTCTTCCGCCACCTGGCCCTCAACCGGGCTTTCTTCCAGGGACCGCAGCAAAAGATCATCGAACTCCAGTCTCGGCGTGAGTATGAGGGATGCGGAGAATTCCCGTCCTTCATCGGCTCCGACTACAACCAGTTTGCGACCGAACTCCATCAAGCTCAGAACGTTATAGGCCTTTCTACTTGGAGCCAGACCGGTGGCTGGGTGTGGTTTCGCCGACTCGCCTACCTGCAACCTGAGGGAATCTGGACCGAGATCAACGCTGCAGTTTCCGTGCTTCTATTTCGAGACAGCGCCTCGATTGAGCAAGCCGTCCGAGAGGTGGCAAAACGACGGGAAATCGAAGACTGGGCCAGCCTTCTCGAACTCCTGCGCCTATCTGAGGAAGTGGTGAAGGAGCTGATCTACGTCCGCCACTTCGCCGTGCAGACGCTGTTCTTCCGGCGCGTGCGGATTCCGCCGCTGGTGGCCGTCTACTGGGACAGCATTTTTATTAACCACTCGGTCCGAAAGCTTCTGCGCCACTTCGTTCCCGGGATTGAAGGCGAACGTGCAGTACGCGAAGGCCGCGCAGCCTTGGAGAAGATCGACCAGATGGTCCCCCTTGCCGAGAAATGCGGTCTCCCGGTCGAGGATATCAAATTCCTTCGTGCAACGGGCGAACTCTTGGCAGCCGCTCGCGAATACTACTTCCTCCCCTACTCCCCAGACGTCGCTGAGCGAATCGAGTCTGCCAAGGTGGCCTATGAAGAAGCCTACCCGATCGGCACACGCCCGCGCTACCGCATCCAGACCAATTTCGACCGCTTCCGCTTAAAGCGCTGGCACCTGCGCTGGTCGATGGCTCTGGCGACGAGAAAAAATCGGTCTTACCGGATTCTCGACCACCTTGTGACCCTGCATCTTCTCGGCTTCGTCTACCGACTGATCCAACGCCGTCGGCCCAAGTGGGTTCCCGACTTCGCCAAGGAAAGCGCCATGGGGATCGATACGATTTTCCGCTAACTACCCTAACGGAACGACGCTCCACAGCGCCGTAAGGTTCTCCCAAATCGGACGGAAGATGAAGGCGATCAATAGCCAGACCGCGAGCACGGCGGTGATGGTGACGAGGATCAGAACGGTGACCAGAACGCCAACGATAAGCTTATCGGCCCAAGACCCGTCCGAGGTGCCCTCCCACTGACGCATCAGCTTGTAGTTGCGCGCGTTGCTCTTGAAGAACATGGAGAAGGCGTCTCCCACGCCAGGAATCGCGCCGACGACACCATTGATGAGCTGGTTAATGGCCATTTTCAGAAGCACCTTCCGAGGTACTCCGGTACGCACGGCTTGCACCAAGAGCGTGCTTCCCATAGCCGTCGAGGTGGCATCCCCATAGCCCGGAATCAGGCCAAGAATAACATCCAAGCCAAACCGAAACTTGGTTCCCGGAACCCGAATCGCGTCATCGAGCAGGTGGGCGATGATCCGCGTCACCGTCTGACCACGCCGGTGAGGCCGAGCCACCTCGAGCGCCGATTCGGACTGAGTATCGCTTTCACTCATCGATCTTGCAGATCTGGGCTAATTAGGAGCCACCGGGGATCTCGATTGGAACCCGAATCGCGTCATCGAGCAGGTGGGCGATGATCCGCGTCACCGTCTGACCACGCCGGTGAGGCCGAGCCACCTCGAGCGCCGATTCGGACTGAGTATCGCTTTCACTCATCTATCTTGCAGATCTGGGCTAATTAGGAGCCACCGGGGATCTCGATTAGCATCTGGTTGTTGTTCGGGAAGCGCTCGCAAAAGCTCAATAGTCGCTGGATCGCTTCGTCCGGCTTGTGACCGGCAAGGCCACGGCGAATAACGTGAATCTTCGCCAATTGGTGCGGAGGAAGCAGAAGCTCCTCCCGCCTGGTGCCGGACTTGAAGATGTCTACCGCCGGGTAGATGTACTGCTGCGCGATCCCTCGATTGAGAACTAGCTCCATGTTTCCCGTTCCCTTGAACTCTTGGAAAATCAAGTCGTCCGCCTTGCTACCAGTCTCGATGAGCGCGGTGCCGAGAATCGTTAGCGATCCCCCACCCCGTGCATTTCGAGCAGCTGCGAAGATCCGACGAGGAATCTCTAGGGCGCGGGAATCTATACCACCGCTCATTGTGCGACCACGGCCACCACCCTTGCCTCTACCGCCACTACGACCGGAGTTGTTAAAGGCGCGACCGAGTCGTGTGATCGAATCAAGTAGGATGAAGACATCCTCACCGGCCTCGACCAGCCGCTTCGCCCGCTCGATGCAGAGCTCTGCTACTCGGGTGTGGTTCTTCACATCGTTGTCGTTCGAGCTCGAGAAGATCTGAGCTGTCGGGAGACTCCGGGAAAGTTCCGTGACTTCCTCGGGACGTTCGTCGACTAGCAAGAGCATGAGGTGCATGTCCTCGTATTTCTCCGCTACCGCCTCAGCGATGTGTTGGAGAAGTGTGGTCTTTCCGGTTCTCGGGGGAGCGACGATCAGGCCCCGCTGTCCCATGCCGATCGGCGCGATCATGTCGATGATTCGGGTGGTGAAGCGATCCGAAGTGGTCTCGAGAATGATGCGTTTGTCCGGGTTGATCGCCTTGAGCTCTTCGAAGGCGGGAAGGAGACGGTATTTCTTCGGATTCTTGTCGTTGATCTTCAAGACATCCATGAGCTGTGGCCCACGATTGCCGTCTTGCACATTACCCTCGATCCAGTGTCCATCACGGAGAGCATGGTTGCGAACCAGTTCTGGAGTGACGAACACATCACCTGGGTTCTGCTTGTAGCCGTTCTCGGGAATGCGCAGAAAGCCAAATCCCTTGGGGGAAATTTCGAACAGCCCTGAGCCGTCCCGAGGTGGTCCCATATTTTCGGGCTCTCTGGAACGAGGCCCCTGCCCCGATCCTCTCTTTTTTCTCCTACGACGACGATTGTTCGGACGTTGCTCCCCATCTTGGCGCTGCTCACCGCCGTGATGCTGGTTCTTGTTCTGCTGCTGACCTCCGCGGCCGCCGCTACCTTCACCTCTCTGCTGCTGGCCTCCGCCGTCCTTGGTAGTCGATTCGCCCTGGGCTCCGCCGCCACCTTCTCCACCGTTCGAATCGGAAGACTGTCTCCTCCTCCTACGCTGGGGACGTTGTCCAGAACGCTGTCCGGAGTCGCCCTCTACAGGCTGTGATTGCGGCTGTGACTGAGGCTGAGCTGGAGAGGCTGTGGATTGTTCCGATACCACTGGCTTCGCCTGTTTCTGACCCTCGCCGTCCGCCGCTTTAGGCTTCGGAGTTCGTCTGATCCTCGTCCTCGGCGTCGATGTCGGCTTAGACTCGGAGTCGCCTGCCGGAACTGGAGCTGGAGTTGAAGCGGAGGCAGTTGCCGGAGCCGATGCAGAACCTTCCGCTTTGGGAGCCCTAGCTCTCTTAGCAGTAGCCTTCTTGGCAGCCTTCTTAGCCGACTTCTTTTTGGTCGTCGCCTTGGTTGCCCGTGGTCGGAGAGTCTCCTTATCAGGTGAAGGAGTCGCAGAAGTAGGCGCCTTGGGAGAGGTCGCCCTTTTTTTGGGTGTCGGAGAATCGTCCGAAGTCATAGCAGATTGGGAAAAGAAAATTGGTTTAGATCTCGGCTTCGATCTCCGCGAGGAGCTCAGAACTGATTTCAAAATTAGAAAAGACGTTCTGTGTATCGTCGTAGTCGTCTAGCAGATGGTAAATTTGGAGGACCTGTCGGGCCGTCTTGGCGTCCTCAAGGTCGATGGTTGTCTGAGGTAGGAAAACCAATTTTTGCGCCTCGACCTCAAGCCCCGTGGTCTTCAATACCGTCGCCACTGCATCGAGTTGATCCGGAGCCGTCGTGACAGAATGTCCGACTTCACTCGATTGGATATCCTCAGCACCAGCTTCAAGAGCACGCTCGAACAGAGCTTCAGCTTCGATGGCATCGGCCGCGATAGCGATTTCCCCCTTGCGGTCGAATAGATAGGCGACGCTTCCGGTCTCCGCGAACGAGCCGTTGTTCTTGGATAGGAGACTACGAACATCGGCCGCCGAGCGATTGCGGTTGTCGGTCAAAATTTCTACGAGCATCGCCACCCCGCCTGGAGCGTAAGCCTCGTAGGTGATCTCTTCATAGCTCGCACCTTCGAGGTCTCCTGTGCCTTTCTTCACGGCACGACCAATCGTATCGCCGGGCATATTTTGTGCCTTGGCGTTGTTGATCGCTTGGCGAAGGCGCGCATTCAGCTCGACATCTCCCCCGCCGAGTCGAGCGGCGTAAGAGATCTCCATCGACAGCTTGCTAAAGATCTTGCCACGCTTCGCGTCGGCCGGACCTTTAATATGCTTAACCTTGGACCACTTGTTATGACCTGCCATCCGGTATGCTACCTGATTGGTTGGTTGGGCGGTTCTTATGAAACGAACCTAAAACTGATGACTCAGCCTCAAAAAATGCACCGATCCCTGAGGTTGAAAGCCGAACCTGGCTAGTCAGACGCTCATCCCCAGACACGTTCCCACAATAGAAACATAGATCCCTGCCCTGATTAGCAGAGTAGCCGACTCAAGATACTGGAGCCAAGCAAGGGGTGGTGATTGGAACACCGTGCCCGAACAAACCCCGAGCACAGCTAATAGTGGCTTCGAATCCGGCTCAGGCAAGCGATTTCGGAGATTTCGAAGCCTGGGGGATGAGGCAAGTTTCGCCTTGATAAGATGACAGCAGTCCCCTTAGTAGGTGTCCCGCTCTATCCACCTCCTGGACGAGCACAGTTTCGAATCGAACTCAGACTTTATACCCGATGGGTCAGCAACACAGAACAACGGTTAAACGCCGCCGGCGTAAGGATTATCTCAAGCGTAAGCGCGAGCGCACTTTGGCAGCTATGGGTAAAAAGCCCGCTCCCAAGAAATCCTCACCGGCTCCAAAGAAGGCTGCCGTGAAGAAGAAAGTAGCTAAGAAGGCCGCCGCGAAGAAGGTAGCCGCTGAAACGACAAAAGCTACCGACGACGCCAAGGAAGAGGCCAAGACTGAAGAGTCCTAACCACCACTATCCTTTCTC
>Ga0209187_1002516_pt1 | contig 17220 bp, 19 predicted proteins | sample BantaG_FD_187430 | JGI IMG/M metagenome (GOLD analysis project Ga0209187, IMG submission 187430) | Marine algal microbial communities from Bantry Bay, Ireland - BantryBay_4 metaG (SPAdes) (version 2) | ecosystem: Host-associated > Algae > Red algae > Unclassified | place: Bantry Bay, Ireland... | reverse complement strand
CAGAGCTCATTACTTTGTCGCCAACAATTGTTAAAGCTTTTGTTACTGCTGCGTCCACATCTATCAACCCGTGGCCGTTTTCAAATATGTCTCCCATATCAGAAGCAGTAGTTGCTATAATATCTCTTACTTGTTTAGGAGATAAATTAGGGTTAGCTCCTAAAATTAAAGCCACACAACCTGCAACGTGAGGGCTGGCCATTGATGTTCCTTGTTGAGAACCATAATTAGTTTTAGATATAAATACATTAGCTTTTGGAGCAAATGTTTTAGTATTAATTTTTTTCAAAATATTTTTACCTAAAGACTGCTCAATCATTACAACAGGTATACCAATTTCAGAACCGTCTTCAGTAATTGTCCCACCAGCTAAGCCACTTTCATTATTAAAAATAATTGCTGCTGCAGCACCGGCCTTTATTGCCCCTTTTACTTTATCAGCAAAAGTAATTTCGCCTCTTTTAATTAAAGCAATCTTTCCTGCTAAATTTACACCTTTATAATCAGCCTTTTTACCTAAACCAACATAAACCATTTCTTTTTCTACGGCTTCATCAAGAGCTGATGCGCCTACAAATGAGTTACTCTCTACTTCTTCAAAACCGTCACCTAAGTTTATTTTAGTTACAGCCTTACGACCTGTACCTAATGGTACTGCAGAAAAAACATTTACTCCTGGTGCCATAATAAATAGACCGTCACCATACTGAGAAAACTCAGCCTTATCTAAGTTTTCATCTAAAGCACCAACGGCAATAATTGTATCTACTTTTGAAGGAAAAGAAATTGAATCAGCTCCTGAGTTTCCAGCAGCGGCAACAACTGTGATACCCATTTCTTCTGCTTTAGCAAAAGCTCTTCTTTCAGATGCAGATATTCTTGCTCCACCTAAAGATAAGTTCATTACATCAACTTCATTTTCAATACCCCAGTTTACTGCACTTGCAATCGCTGTAGGGCTACATCCTCTTGCGCCACAAACACGGCCAACATATAACTCAGCATCTGGTGCAACACCGATAGTGTTCCCGCCTAAAACAGTACCAGCCACATGTGTTCCATGGCCGATATCATCAAAGTATTCGTAAGGAACATTTTTACCAGAACTTCTAGACATGAAGTTTTTGCCTTCAATTAAACGATCTTCTAAAGCCGGGTGATCTTTATCTACACCTGAATCAATAACTAATACTTTAATATCAGTACCTGTAGATGTACTCCACGCAGAGGGAGCACCAACAGCATCAATGCCCCAGGGTTGATCAAAGTCAGAGTCGTCACTGCTGCAATCACAACTACTTTTAGTAGATACAAACTGAGGTGCTGGGAATAAAACATCTTTTTCAACTGCTAAAATACTTGGGTTTTCTTGTAAGAAGGTTATGTCCTCATCTGATTCAACAACAAACATATTTAAATGTTTTAAAGAACTTTCTAATTTTGAACTGGCAGACATAAAATTTACAGCACCATTTCCTTGGCTAGCTTCAGCTGCTGATTTTTCAATGGACTGAAATGTTTTTGCATCCTTAACTGTAATTAAATACTTTGCCGCATAAGCCTGTAGGCCAAACACACTTAGTGTTAATGCTAATGAAAATCTAACTAAAGTTGCTTTTGAAATTAAAGTAATCATCTATCCTCCCCCGAGCACCTAAAACCTTCATGGTTAAAAGCTGAGACGAGTGTGTCTTAGATGTGTAGTAATTACAAATAAATTGGTGCCATTATGGGTATTAGCTTTCCTTATATGTATTTGGATTTTAAAAAACCTATTAAAATTAATGTTTTAGCTAGTATCAATTTATCCATAGCCTTTGAAAAAAATATTGGAACAAAGTGTAAAATACTCAAAAAATGCACCAGCAATAATCATTTAAGTTTATTTAAGATTAGTAAATACCATATGTTACGACCTGAATTGTTATAAAAATTCGCTGTACTTTAAAATAGTATAAAATATAAACTGCCATAAGAAATTGTGATCCATAGATACCAAACTTATTTAATTCATAACTTTATACCAATTCCATCAAATAATGCCCTAAATTACTCACCATTTTCATTCATTTTTAAATTTTGTTCAGGTCAAGAAATCCTCTGCTTAGCCCCAGCTAGGCCTGCGGTTTCTTTCTGGTCACAAAAATTAAACCTAAATAAAACTGAAGACTAATTTAGGGGATTATTTAATGGGATTGGTATAACATAGGAAGCCATACGGAAATAATTACAAACCTGGGTGTTTATTTTTACTGGCTATTAATATTAGCATTAATACAAAAACCTTAGTTTTCTAATTCTTTTTTAAGTCATTCAAAGCTGCAAATGGATTGTTAAACGCAGGCTTTGGTGCTCTAGCTGGACGACTGTTATTATTTCTACCCTTACCGCCTGGCTTCGGTTTACCAGTACGTCTTGGCTTACCATCTTTGCTTTTACCAGCAGCTGCCCTGCCACCAGTTTTTCTTTTGGCTTTTGGGTTCATTTTTACTTTTGGCTTTTCTTTTATAAGCATTGATAAAGAAATCTGTGATTTTTCACTATCAACTTCAAGTACTTTAACTTGCACTTGATCACCTGGGCTGACCACTTTTTGTGGGTCATCTACAAACTGGTGTGATAAATGTGAAATATGAACCAAGCCATCTTGGTGAACACCGATATCAACGAAGGCACCAAAATTAGTAACATTCGTTACAATACCTGGGCAAAGCATGTCTTTTTTAAGATCTTTTACTTCATGGATATCATCTCTGAATTTAAATATTTTATATGGATCTCTGGGGTCACGACCCGGCTTTTCTAGCTCAGCTAAAATATCGTTGAATGTAAACTCACCAACTAGTTTTACCCATTTGTCTTTTTTATCTTTTAAAGCAGCAAGCCCTGCTGGAGTTGCCAGCTTTGAAATGTTTAAATTAACGTCCTTAGCCATCTCACGAACTGCCGTATAGCTTTCAGGATGTATACCCATATTATCTAAAGGGATAGGGCCACCAGGAACTCTTAAGAAACCCGCAGCTTGTTCAAAAGCTTTCGTAGAAAGCCTTTCCACTTTCATTAACTCACTTCTTTCTTTAAATAAACCGTTTGTAGTTCTGTAAGAAATAATATTTTTGGCAATGGCAGGACCTATACCAGACACATACTGTAAAAGTGACGATGAGGCTGTATTTAAGTTAACCCCAACCTGATTCACACAAGACTCAACAACAGTTGATAAAGATTTTTTTAAATCTGTCTGCGGAACATCATGCTGGTACTGGCCTACACCAATACTTTTTGGATCAATCTTTACAAGTTCAGCTAGTGGGTCTTGTAAACGCCTAGCAATTGAAATGGCTCCCCTAACAGTTAAATCAAGATCTGGAAACTCTTCACGCGCTATATCGGAGGCTGAGTAAACACTCGCTCCTGACTCATTCACCATGAGTATATGGCAGCCCTCAATTTTTAGCTCTTTAAGCACCTTGCCAATAAACACCTCTGCCTCGCGACCTCCAGTCCCGTTACCAACAGCAATCACTTCAAGTTTAATTTGAGAAAATAACTCTTTAAACAATTTTTTGGCTTTCTCAAAATCATCTTTACCTAAAAAGTGCATCACAGTGTGTGAAATAAAATTTCCACTTTGATCAACTAGAGCTAATTTACAACCAGTTTTCAATCCCGGGTCTACACCTAAAACCACTTTAGTTCCAAATGGGCTCGACATTAATACTCGTCTTAAGTTATCGGCAAATACATCTATGGCATGTTGATCGGCAGTTTCTTTTAGTAAGCTATGAAGCTCATTAGTTACAGACGGCAAAACATGTACATTTAATGCTACCTTAGCACTTAGTTTTAAAATTCCAGAAACTAGTGGGTTATCTACTTTACAAGCTTCAGACTCATACAAGCTCAATAAGCTTTCGTCAGATTCTGAGGTAAATGCAATTTTCAATTCACTTTCTTGCCAGCCACGTCTCATAGCTAAATACCTATGCGATGCTTTTTTGTCTAGGAGCTTGCTAGCTGACTCTTTAAATTCAGCATATTTTTCAAATTTTGAATTCTTTTTAAACTTGGTTGTTTTACTAGAGTTTAAAACTGCATTTTTAAAATAATCATCACGAACATTTTTTCTTAAAACTAAATTCGTATTTAATTTTTCAACTAATATATGCTGTGCACCTCTAAGAACCTCTTCGTAAGTTGCAAAGCCTGCATCCACTTTTATAAATTCTTTTGCTTTTACTTCTAAAGCAGTGGTGTCTTCTAACTCACCTTGACCAATTTTCCATATCCAATCGGCCAATGGACCAATACCAGCGTCTCTGGCCATTTTGGCTTTTGTTTTTTTCTTCTTTTTATAAGGGCGATAAATCTCTTCAAGCTCTCTTAACTCATCACAAGCACTGATTTGTGTTTTTAACTCATCAGTTAAGTTTTTCTGTGCTGTAAGCTCTTCTAAAACAAATACTTTACGTTTTTCTAATGTGTCCCATTTTTCAAAAGTATCAATAATACCTTTAACACCAACTTCATCTAGGTTTCCGGTTTGGTCTTTTCTGTATCTTGAAATAAAGGGTACAGTGCCACCTTCAGCTACTAAGTTAATAACAGCAATAATAGACTTTTCTGATATACCAGGAAGCTTAGTTGAATAATACGATTTTAGTTTTGGGGATAGTGAGTTTATTTTTTCCATCAATACAGTTATTTATGACGATACATGATTAAGCCGTGAGAAGGATCATAAGGTGAAACACCTACTGTCACTCTATCACCAACAACCACTCTGATATTAAAACGTCTCATTTTTCCGCAAAGTTTAGCTGAAATTTCAACTTCATTTTCAAGTTTTATTTTGTAGAGCCCACCGGCTCCTGCATCAATAACTTTGCCTTCTAATTGTGCGAGATCGTCTTTTGCCATATATGCTGTACCCTTTAACGAGACTTATAGTTCGAAATTAAATTTTTAATACCATCTTCAAATAGAACTTCCAAGCGGTCATTTGTATTAGACAAAATAAACCCCCAGCCGAGCTTAACATGAGAAATCGCTGTTTCTTCGCTAAATGCCTCTCTCATATTGTATTTAGCAGCATCTAGTTGATCTAACTTTTTATATAAAGAATGCCACTTTTTTACTAATTGCTCTTGCTTCATCAACCGTAAGGTTTCAGCTTTAGTAATACGCTTTTTACGTGGCTTCTTAACTTTTTTTACTTCTTCAGCCTCAGCTGGCTTAGCTTTTGCTTCAGCCTTTGGAGCTTTAGCTTTCTTAGTAATTCCTTTAGTGGCCACTTTTTTAACAGAGTTTTTTTTTGTAGCCTTCTTAACAGCTTTTTTAGCTTTAGATTTAGCAGTAGCTTTTTTAACAACTTTTTTTGCTGTCTTTTTTTTTGCTTTTTTTAAAGGTGTCTTTTTAGTCACTTTTTTTAATGACTTAGCCTTTTTTTTCTTTGCCATATCTATCTCCTTAGCTAGTATACATAACCTAAATGAAGTTAAAACTCTAGTTTACGATATTGCTCTGTATCAAACTCTGGAGCCAGAGCATATAAGGACCTATGATGGCTAAATGCACAGAAATACTTAATGATTTTAAAGATTTACTCACCCATATTGCAGGCCCTTTAAGTTTAGGCACGCTCGCTCCAACAAGCTCCGTAGAAAACCCAAGTAAAGACTCTGTCTTATTCATCCCCTCCCTTGAAACCCTAACTAAAGCTATTAAATCTGAAGCTTTACTTCTAATTGTGGATGGCAGGCTAAAAGATCAAATTAAAGATAAAGACTTTAATAATAAAACAGTTTTTTTATCCAGTAACCTGCAAGTATCTATGGCTAGAATTAACCAAAAGTTTTTCACCCCTAGTGATTACAAAAAGCCATTTAATAATTGCACCGGAGTTCATAAGTCCGCCTATATTTCTGATAGTGCCTCAATCGGCACAAATGTAACTATTGGCCCTGGCGCCTGCGTGAATGATAACTGTAAAATTGGCGATAATGTTTATATTGGTCCAAATTCTGTTATTGAAGCTGGCTGTACAATTGGCGAAGGTACTCATATTTTTCCACTTGTTTTTATTGGGCATGGAACAGTAATTGGCAAAAACTGTAAAATTCAGGCCAATACATCTATTGCCACCGATGGCTTTGGCTATGGCCAAACAAAATTAGGCGAACATATTTTTAAACCACATATTGGTAATGTTATCTTAGAAGATAATGTAGATATTGGCTCAAGCGTTTGCATTGACCGCGGCACATTTGATGATTCAGTCATTGGTGAGGGAACCAAAATAGATAATATCTGCCATTTCGGCCACAATATAGTTATAGGTAAGCATAATTTAGTTACTGGTGGCTTTATGGCCGCAGGCTCTGTGACTATTGGTGATCATTGTGTCTTTGGTGGTAGGAGCACTGTTACAGGCCATCTTAAAATTGCCAGCCAAGTCATGCTTGCTGGCTTGTCTGGAGTCACGAAAAGTATTTTAAAGCCAGGAATGTACGGCGGCTACCCATTACAAAAACTAAAAGATAGCTTGCGAACTATAGCCAGTTTTCCCCACTTACCTGAGCTAAGAAAGGCTGTTAAAAAGCTAAGTTCAAATAAATAAAAGCATTTACAAGTTCAATAAGCCACGCCTTAAGGTAGAAATTAGGTCTATCTTAAACTATGCTAACTCAAACCTCTGGATAAAATTTAAATAAAATTCTTCATTCCTTTTTTGTGAGCGCGCTTACGGCAGCATCGCGCCTTTGCTCAGCGTCACTTCGTGCCGCAGGGCAGATACGCGAAGCGCGACACGATGCTCGCAGAAAAGGAATGAAGAATTTTATTTAAATTTTATCCAGAGATTTGGCTTCTAATATTTTGGGTTCATTAATTTTAGTACATTGCCATCTGTATCTTCGAAAGCAGGCATATGGCCCCACGGTTCGTCGGCCTCACCTAAAATTTTTGCGCCATGGCTTTCAAGTAATTTTCTGTCAGCAGGAATGTTGTCTGAGGACAAGGTTAAGCAACCACCACCATGGGCTCCGTGAGAGTCCCTTGGTATATAATGTATTTCTTGCTCTTCTGGATGAAGTGCCACTTGCACCCCCCCAGGCCACTTCTTTTCAAAGCCGTCCAGCCTGGTGTTTCATAATCGAGTTCAAACCCTAATACATTAATATAAAATGCTTTAGCCTTATTCATATCTCTTGTCGGGTAATGAAAACTTCTAACACCAGTTATAGCCATAATTTAATCCTTTTAGTTTTTATTGGAAAGTTACTTGCCCCAGAGCTAAACATTGTTTGAGCTTTGAGTACTCGGGGTCAATTAACAAAAAACCGGGTTTCTTGTAATTAGAAAACTTATTTTTATATTTATAAACTCCCTTAGAATTATAAAGGTATTTAATATGGCTACTTAAAAATAGTCCACTTTCAATAAAGCTTTTAGGCTTTACATTATGGAAAGGGCAAAAGCCAAGATCTAGGTATTTATGACCCTCTTTTTTCAGTTGAACTATTACTTTTGCAATAAGAAAATCCAGTGCCAAGCGATACTGTTTAGGGTCTTGGAACATATGGTCCACATAAAAACTAAGTTGTTTCTTAGGCTCTTTAAACTGATCTAAACTTATATAAGCAATTATCTTATTTTTTTTGTTTCTGACGACAAAATGCCTATCTGACACTTTTTTATTTTCTAATTTAATTGAACTTAATAAAAACTTTATTTTCTTAAAGGCAGATTTATTACTAAACCATTTAGACTCTAAATTTTTTAATTCAAAAAATAATTCAAAATAATCACTTCTTGATAATTCAGCAAAACTTAACTCTCGCCGCTCACCATAGTTTAGTGATCGACGAATTTCTTTGGCTTCACCACCTGCTAGCTTAAATTTTGTTAAATCACTGCCTAGGGTTACACCGGCATAATATGAAATTAAGTTTTTACTTTTATCAGCTACATACTGAGAAAAATAATAGCCACAAACTAGCTTGCCTTGTGTTTTAGCCCATACTACAAACTCATCTAAGACTTTTGGTATATCAGTTTTATTTTTACATATTGGATCACCAGCAACTACAAAAGCATCTTTAGTTTCCTCGTAACAAACTAAACCCTTATCAAAAAACTTAAAACTCTTCTCTGTTTTAAGGTGGGTTTTATGTAGCGGGTAAAATGAGTTTTTCTCTATAAATTGCTGTACGTCCATATCAAATAGATATTACAAAAAAAAAGGGAAGTAAGATAACACTTACTTCCCTATTCAAACCTAATAATAGATTAATTTAAACTTGTGCACCACGTAAGCCTACTTACTGGGCATATTTGTTTAATTAAACAATCTTAGTTGCTAGTAGTAATGCAACAATTGAGATTAGCTTAACTAAGATATTCATTGCAGGACCTGTCGTATCTTTGAACGGATCACCAACAGTGTCACCGATTACAGCAGCAGTATGTGCCTCAGTGCCTTTTTTCTCGCCTTCAACAGCACCAGTTTCGATGAATTTTTTAGCGTTATCCCAAGCACCACCGGCGTTTGACATTAGTAAGGCTAAAACAATACCTGTCAGTAATGAACCAGCAAGCATTCCACCTAAGGCTACAGGGCCTAAACCAAACCCAACAGCAACTGGAGCAATAACGGCTACAAGTACTGGAAGAATCATTTCTTTTAGGGCTGCATCCGTTGAGATTTTTACACATTTAGCAGTATCAGGTTTTCCTGTGCCAGCTAGTAAGCCTGGGATTTCTTTGAACTGGCGACGAATTTCATCAACCATTTCACCAGCTGCTTTACCAACAGAAGTCATTGTCATTGCAGCAGCAACTAAAACAACCATTGCACCAATTAACATACCAACAACCACTTGTGGGTTTGTAATATCCATTGTTATATCCGTTCCACTGGCAGCAATAACTTTTTGCTTATATGCAACGAATAGAGCTAATGAAGTAAGTGCCGCTGAACCAATGGCAAAACCTTTACCAATAGCAGCTGTGGTATTACCGATAGCATCTAACTCATCAGTGATTTCCCTTACTTCAGGACCAAGCTTAGACATCTCAGAAATTCCACCAGCGTTATCAGCAACTGGGCCATAAGCATCAATAGTCATTGTTACACCAACAGTGGCAAGCATACCAACCGCTGACATTGCAATTCCGTAAAGGCCAGCAAATTTATGAGAAACTAAAATTGCACCAGCAATTAATAATAATGGACCAGCACAAGACTCAAGGCCTACTGCCATACCAGCAATTATATTTGTTGCCGGGCCAGTTTTTGAAGCCTTAGCAATTCTGAATACTGGGGCAGAAGCTGTGTAGTACTCAGTCACTTTACCAATTGCAAAACCGGCAATAGTACCAGCAAGAATTGCCCAAAATACATTTAAACCAAAACCAAATTTATTTAAGTAAAAAGCAGCGGCGCCTAAAAATACAACACCAGCAGTTACTTCAGTCATAGTTAATGCTGTTGCTGGAGCCATTTTTTTAAAGACATTCATTCCCCAAATACCAATCATTGAAGAAGCTAGCCCAATTACTGATAAAGTAATCGGTAAAGCAACTAGCATTGAAGTAGTCATTTCAGGACCAAAAAATGTAGCCATTGTCTCAGCACTCATAGTGGCTGCAATTGTAATTGAAGCAACCATTGCACCAACATAAGATTCAAAAATATCTGCACCCATACCAGCAACATCACCCACGTTGTCACCAACGTTATCGGCAATCACACCTGGGTTTCTTGGGTCATCTTCTGGGATACCAGCTTCAATTTTACCAACTAAATCAGAACCAACGTCGGCGGCTTTAGTAAAGATACCACCACCAATTCTTGCGAATAATGCAATTGATGAAGCACCCATTGAGAAACCAGAAATAATCAAAGCAAGGTTCATGCTATCAGAACCATATAGATAATAAAGAGTACCCATACCAATTAAACCAAGGCTGGCTACTGATAAACCCATTACTGAACCTGAACTAAATGCAACTTGTAAGGCAGCACCGATACCGTTGTCTTTTGCAGCAGCGGTAGTTCTAACGTTACCTTTTGTTGCTGACTTCATACCAATGTATCCAGCAAAGCCAGAACAAACAGCACCAAATACAAATGCCAAGGCTGTTTCTTTACCAAACCCACCGAAGAATAGCGCCGCTGCAACTACTGCAACAAAGATCGCTAGCTTAGAGTACTCTGCCTTAATAAAAGTCATTGCACCTAAGTGAATCTCGTCACCAATTTCTCTCATTCTATCTGTACCTGTAGATTTTTTTACTAACCCTGCGTATGTAAGTAAGGCTAAAACTAAGCCAATTACTCCAGCGATTGGGGCTAATGCAACCATATTTTGCATGTATCATGCTCCTTGTTTGTATATTTAAGTTTTCATTTATTTAATACAGGCCAAACTAGATAGTTTTACTTATATAATCAACAATTATTATAGGAATAAATGCTTTTAACCACTCCATAAAAAGCCGTGATTTGGTGCATTATATACTTGCATAGTAAGGCCCTTTCTCTTAGTTTAGGCTGCCCCAAAGATTTGGCTCACTTCAACTTTAAATAAGGATTTTTTTATGTCATATGAAGTTTATAAAATCGTACATTTAACTGGTATTTTTATGCTTATGCTTTCTTTTGGTGGCATTTACGTAAATGCAAAAAATAAAACTAAAATTAAGTGGTTAATGGCCATTAATGGTATTGGCTTAGTAGTTGCTTTAGTTGGTGGCTTTGGCTTAATGGCAAGACTTGGAATGATGAAGGCTTGGCCAACATGGTTATTGTTAAAATTAGGCATTTGGGTTGTTTTTGCTATCTTACCTTCAATTGCTATGCGCAAAAAAATTGACCCTAAAATTATGACTGTCATTACTTTAGCAATCGGTGCTTTTGCGATATTTTTAGTTAACTACAAACCTTTTATGTAATTTAACAAATTTTATCAGGTACCATCAGCCTGAGCTAACTACCATTTATTACTTTTGCTCAATAAGTAAAACCTCAGCTTAGCTATGGCCGAGGTTTATTTAATAATGCTTTTAATAAGGTTTATATTAAAAAATTTAGGTCTGTTAATACATTGGGTAATGAAGAAACATACATTCTATTGGGCCATTAAATACTTTAACTTGCTTTACAGATTTAAGTGATAAACTCTTAGTTAAATCTGGGTGGCCAGACAATAACCAGCAGTCCCAGCCTTTAAAGTTATTTTTAAACATAGAGCCTAGCTCTTTATACGTTTTTTTCAGCCGCTCAACATCGCCTAATCTTTCGCCGTAAGGTGGGTTAACAATTAAAACCCCTTTTGACGGTATTTCTTCCATAGAGAAATCAGCAACACTTTGCTGTTTAAAACTAATAAACTCATTAACACCAGCTTCAGACGAGTTTTCATTACTGACTGTAACCATTCTTGGATTGTGGTCAAAACCATAAATTTTGGCAAAGCCTGTTTGCCTTTCTTTGGCAGCCACTGACTTATATGTATCCATCCAATCCATTGCCAACATTGTTTTCCATGTTTGAAATGCAAACTGCTTTTTCAGCATTATTGATTTTCTGGAGGCCATTAAAGCAGCCTCAATAGGGAATGTCCCCGAACCGCACATTGGGTCTACAAATGGTAAGTCTGGAGTCCATCCAGTTAAATTAATTAGCGAAGCGGCTAGGTTTTCTTTTAGTGGAGCTGGCCCCTGATCTATACGGTAACCCCTTTCAGAGATAAAACCACCAGTGGTATCTAAGGCAACAAAGTAATTATTTTTTAAACCTTTAACAACAATTTTTAAATCAAAATCAGTTTTAGAAACATTGGGCCTAGCGCCAAATTTATCTCTAAACTGATCAGCTACGGCGTCTTTAACTTTTAGTGATAAATACATTGAGTCTTTAAAGGAGCACTCTATGGCAGAGCTTTCCACAACAAAGTTTTGCTTTAATGTAATATACTTTGTGAAATCATGTTTTAAAATTTGGTTATAGAGTTCTTCTTCTTTGTAGGCATTGAACTCTATTATCGGCAGCAAAATACGCGTGGGAACCTTTAACTCTAGGTGAGCACGTAGGCACTCTTGCCAATTGCCTGAGAAGTAAACCCCCAAGGAGCTTCTTTGGATTACTTTAAATTTATTATTTATAAGTTCCTCTTCTAAAACACCAACAAAGGTTTTAGGAGCAACAGCTAGAAATGTGGCCACAGTATTATTCGCTTGTTTTTGAAGCTGCAGTGTCTCTAGTTAGAGCCTGTTCAGCACGCCACTGTAAAGTTGCAGCAGTTATATGTTGTTTTGCTTCAAGAATTTCTGTTTGAACTGATAGCTCATCTTCATCGATACCACCAGGGTAGGCTTGAGTTTTTGCCATCTCAACCATCTCTTCTTCACTAGCTGTACTAGTAATATACTCAGCTTGAGCGTTCAAAGTAAAAAAGGCAACGATCAGGGGTAAAATTAAATGTTTCATAAAATTAGATTAATACAAAACAGGGCTGAATGTAAAGCCCAGCCTGAAAACTTCCAATTTTCAGGCATTATTTACAGGCTATTTTTTGATAAAGTTATGCTTTGGCCCTGACAACTAGTTCGCTACCAGCTATATTGGATCCAAAAGAATTTACTATGCGTTTATAAACACTTAGCCTTTGGGCTATCTGCAATCTTACGAGCTGCTTCCATTGCATTTTTAGTTTTAGACTTAACTAGACGACCAGTCTGGCAAGACTTTTCGCCATCAAGCTTAATAACTACAACTATGTCATCATTAACTTGGTTGCCTTCTTGATCATAAGATGAGTATCCGATTGTATAAATAATTGCAGTATAAGATAATTCAGTATTCCAAGGCAGTTTTGTTTGCTTAAGGCTGTATCTCCATTCTACTTTATCGCTAGATAAATCGTGAAAAGCGCCACCGGCATCTTCAGTTTTAATATCAACACCGTTATACTTAAGCTTTAAGTTGTAACGAAGGTCGCCACCAGAAACACTCACTTCATACCCAGCATACGATGAACATACAGCATCATAAAAATCGATTTCAGATGTTTCCGTAGACATATTTTTTACAATACAGTCCTCAAGCTTAACACTTGTAAATTGAGATAAGTTTTTAGCGTTAGAAACGCTTAAAAAAGAAACTGTTACCATTGCCATGAAAATTATTTTGTAAATCATATATTTCTCCATTGATTTGTATTTGTTATTTCCAATCTTTATACATCAAATTTATCTAACAAGCCAACTCATTCAAACCCTTAGAATATTTTATAAGCCAGAATTATTTCACTTAAGCTTGCTATTTAAGCCCTTTTTGCAAAAATTATAATGATTTACGGTACTTTTCTACACGAGCTAAATCTTTAGGGGTTGCTTATAGTTGTTTATCTTGGCCTTATTAGGCTACAGATTGGAAAATTTACTTATAATACTTATCTACTTCGGCTCTAAACCTTTCGAGAGTATCAAGCTCTTTAGTGGTAGGCACCTCTGCAAATATTAAAACCACGACGCCTGTGTAATGCTCAAGGTGTAATGTAAGTTTAACTTCTGCATATTCAAAATCTAAGTAAACTGTGTCGATATAATAAATATAATCCAAATCACTGATGCTATCATTCAGAAACGTAATCCCAATTTTATCAACAAGTACATTTACAATTTTCTGTAATCAGTACTTCCATATATGATCTTTTCATTCTAAAAACCTAAACCCTTCCGCCAGGCAGTGTAGCGCTATCAATAATTTCTTCCCAAGATTTCCCTTTTCCCCTGAGAGAGTCGATAGTTGGCCCCCCACTTGTCTCCATGTTCTATAATGTTTCTTTTAAAAATTTTATCTAGTTCATCTTGAGGAGTTAAAGCTTTATACTTAACTCCTAAATCTCTACGTTTTTCAATTACTAATCTAGCAATATTTTCTATCTTTTCACCACTTGCTTCAAGCTTTTTAACGTACCCGGAAAGACTCTCAACTTCGCGCACATATGACCTCCTCAATGCCGGGTTTTTCTGCCATAGTTAACTGTGAAACTTGCAATACGAGCAGCACTAACAAAATACTTTTCATTTTATTATCCTGACTAAACTAAATTCTATTTTTTATTTTTAATTAATTAACAATTAAGTAAAGCCTGATGATTTAACAACCATCCAAACTCAGTTTTTTTAGTCCTTAAAAAAACTACATTAATAATGTTCCCTCAAATCCAAACAAATCTATTTCGCTCGTCTTATTTCATACGTGAATCAAAAAGGCAGTGATTCACAAATTTAAAATATGGCTTTTTTAAAATTTCTATGCAGTTGTAGATTATCTACTCGATCTGCTCTGTTGTTACCCACACCAAATAAAATTGTGATTATAGCTATATATTTACTTAGTAATCTCATCAGCAACGTCCTTTAGTTTATTAATCAATTATTTCTTATGTGTTTTTGTTTAGTGCAACTGCTGGGCCAAAAATTGTCGTTTCACGACTGAAAACCTAAGTATTTATTTTTATGAGTTCTTAAACTACTGGGAGTTTTTTTGTGAAAATTACTCATGGTTTTTGGATACTTTTTAACCCTTAATTCTCCATAACAAGAACCAAAAGTCTCCATATTGAGACAGACTCAAAAAATAATCATATAAACTCAGTATATTTATTTTTTTAGCTATCAACATTGTAGCCAGTGATTGAATATTTTATAGTTTGCTAGATAAAATTAAGCTTTGAAGTTTTAGATACGCCTATGATTTGCAATGGGCATTTGCTTTCTGATTTTAGTTAATAGGCTTTTTGATAGGCTTACTGTGGCTATACCGGGTTCATCTGAGGCCATATCAATGAGTACCTTTCCCCAAGGGTCCACCACCATTGTGTGGCCATACGAGGCCCTTGTTTGCCCTTCTACTTCAACTACACCCGTTTGCCCTGCCGCCACTACATAACACTGACATTCAATGGCTCGGGCTCTGATTAAAGTTTCCCAGTGGGCACGGCCAGTGGCGCGAGTAAAAGCTGACGGAACATAAATTATCTCTGCACCTTGTTTTGCATATTTTAGAAAAAGCTCACTGAAGCGCACATCATAACAAATACTAAAAGCCATTTTCCAGTTGCTTAATTCAATAATGCTGGGCTCACTTCCTGCAGTAAACTGATCCGACTCTCTAATAATTAAAGAGCCCATATCTAAATCAAAAAGATGAATCTTTCTGTATACGGGCTCGACTTTACCATCAGGGGTAATCATTAACGTGGCGTTGGTAATACTGTGGCTTTCTTTGAATGGTAATGCACCTAAATTAATAAATATTTTATTATCTACAGCTAACTTTTGTAGTCGAACTATAGCTGGGTCATTGATATTTAAACCAGCACTGGAGTTTTTGACTTTATTGTATAAAGAGTTTTCAGGGAGGCATAAGCCATTAATATTTTCTTTATTTTTTAAAGAGCTCCAAAGGTCTAAAATTTGCTCCAAGTTTTTTTTAACATCTTCACCAGATTTCATCTGCATAACAGCTAAATTTAAATCCATTAAATACCATTCCCTAACTTAACCACCATTTTCATTCATTTTTAACTTTTGTTCAAATAAGAAAACCTCTTCATAGGCGAAGCCGTAGGATCATCTGTGTTTTAATTTTGTAAAGTGAAGTAGACCCTTCGCATTCACTCAGGATGATATTTTTCATTTAACTAGTAGGGAAATACTACGACTTACGCTCAATGGTAAAGCCTGAGCCGAAGGCGTTTTTGCACTCCCAGCCAGCTTTAGTTAAATTTGCTATCACATTATTAAAAATGTTTTCACAAGAAAGCATAAACTGACCACCACCTAAACGGGCGTCTTTTCCAATTTTAGTGTAAACAGCGTCGCAGCTATTAGTTTTATTTTTTTGAATTCTTATTGAGCGGTACTCTGTTTGGAAGTTACAAATATTATGTTGCAAGACTGCAGCTTCAAAAGAAAAGGCACTAAACGGAAAGTTTAATGCCATAAAAATTGTGATTGATATAATAAACTTCATATAGAAATTTAGTCTCAAAATTATTTAGATTTAGATTTTTTAGGAGCTGCTTTTTTAGTCGCTTTTTCAACTAATTTTACATTCGAATAAGCAATAAGACCTTCAGCTTCATGACGACCCTTTTCTTTATCAAAATGTGTCATCATTTTAACGCCTTGGATCTTAATTTTAAGCGGCTTGTCTGGTGTATTTTTAACAAACATAACAACACCTTTTTTGCCTTTATCTCCACCAGCGATTACTTCTACAGTGTCACCTTTATTAATTTTTAACTTTAAAGCCATTATAAGCCCCTTATTTCTTTTCAGTTTTCGCCTTAGGTGGGCGAGAAAGTTTACTTTTTATCTTATTTTTAACAGTCAGTGCTCTTTTAGATAACTTTTTGTCATCTTGCTTCAAAATATATGAATCAAGACCACCTTTATGCTCTAAAGTTCTTAAAGTGCTTGTAGCAAGTTTAAAAGCTACAAAGCTATTTAAAGCCTGGCTATATACCCTTTTACTCTGAATATTCGGGTAAGCTGTTGATTTTGTTTTGATATTTGAATGGCTGACTAGGTTTTTAACAACCGGTCCTTTACCTGATAGTTCACAGCGTGGCATTTCTTAAGACTCCTTATAGTTCTAAAACACTAAGATATAGTGAAATAGATCCTTTTTGTCTAGACAAATCTACCGAATCCAAGTAAAAGTTTACGAATTAAGAGAATAATACCGTTTATAAGGAATAGATTATGTTAAAAAAATCAACTCGCAGCAAATTTCGCCCTGAGTACCCAATTGAGTTCAAATTTGACTTCAAAGACCCTGTAACTTTGTTCCGTTTCGTAATGGATGGCGGTAAAATTACCCCTTCAAGAATCAGTAAAGTGAGTTTAAAACAACAAAGAGATGTTAGCTCAAAAATTAAAACAGCTCGTGACTTGGCTTTACTACCTGTTGGCACAGATGCCGCTGATACATTTGGCAGACCTGAGCAAATCTCAGCTAAACCATTTGAATTTTAATTTTAGTTCTTTAAATATTATTGAAATAAAAAAACCATCTTTATATAGACTTACTATTACCCACATCTTTTGATGTGGGTTTTTAGTTTTTAGAATACAATAATTCCTCAACATAAAATTAGAGGAGTTAGAGATGAAGTCATCAACGGAAGATGGCTCTTGGAT
>Ga0209187_1002514_pt1 | contig 17238 bp, 9 predicted proteins | sample BantaG_FD_187430 | JGI IMG/M metagenome (GOLD analysis project Ga0209187, IMG submission 187430) | Marine algal microbial communities from Bantry Bay, Ireland - BantryBay_4 metaG (SPAdes) (version 2) | ecosystem: Host-associated > Algae > Red algae > Unclassified | place: Bantry Bay, Ireland... | reverse complement strand
GGGAACACGCTAGGGGACGGAAACGTGACCGAAGCTGTCACAGGCGTCGCGTACCAATAGAACTATGCGCAAATTTGAAGATGGCCGAATTCGCTTCAGCCCAACCGACCTCGTCAACCACCTCAGCTGCCGTCACCTGACCGGCCTGAACTGGGAGCACGCGCATCGGCGCCGGGAAAAGCCCAGGTTCAAAGATGAAGCTGCGGAGCTGGTGGCAAAGCACGGCGAGGCGCACGAGCAGCGGTACCTGGAGCAGCTTCGCGCCAACGGCCATGACGTCACAGTTATCGATACTGACGCTGGGATCACCGAAGCCGCCGCTCACCAGACCGCTGCGGCGATGCGGGCCGGCGCCGAGGTCATCTATCAAGCGGCCTTCCTCCACGACGGGTGGGGTGGCTTCGCCGACTTTCTCTTTCGACGGGACGATCTGCCTTCGGACCTCGGCACCTTCAGCTACGAGGTCTTCGACACCAAGCTCTCGCGCACGGCGAAACCGACGGCACTTGTGCAGCTGGCGGAATACTCGGTCCATGTCACCCGGATCCAGGGAGTAGCGCCGGAGCAGGTTCATCTCGTACTTGGCGACGACAGCCTGGAAACGTTTCGCCTTGCCAGCATTGCGCCCTACCACCGCATGGTTCGCAGACAGTTCCTTAAGGACGCCGGGGAGCAGATGCTGGCCATCTACCCGGACCCGGTGGAGCATTGCGCGCGCTGCGACTGGTCCTCGGTCTGCCGGAAGCGACGCCGTGACGATGACCACCTGACTCTGGTGGCCGACCTGGGCCGAACCCAGGCGGACAAACTTGAGACGGTCGGTCTGACAACGATGACCGAGCTTGCCAACGCGGGACCGTCCACCAGACCGTCCAAGATGGATTCCTTCGATCGGTTGCAGGCCCAAGCGCGGCTTCAGGTTGCTGCGGGGGAAGACGGAGCTCACCATGAGCTTCTTCAACCAAATGGACCCAACGAGACCGCAATCGGCTTTGCGCGGCTGCCGGAACCTTCAACCAACGATCTGTTCTTCGATATCGAGAGCGACCCGTTTCTTCAAGTTGGCGGGGTGGAGTACCTCTTCGGCGTCACCGATGTAACAGACGAGTTTGCGCCTGTGTGGGCCAAGGACCCAGCCGACGAAAGACAGGCATTCGAAGAAACGATTGATCGGTTCATCGCTGCGCTCGATGCCGATCCGGCCATGCACGTCTATCACTTTGGGATCTACGAACCAGTTGCGTTTAAGCGGCTGGCAGCCCGCCACGGAACCCGCCAAAACGAGCTGGATCGATTGCTGCGCGGCGAGACATTCGTCGACCTCCACCGAATCACCAAACAGGCAGTGCGGGCATCTGTGTCCAGCTACTCAATCAAGAAGTTGGAACGCTTCTACTGGCCGCACCGAACCGCCGAGGTTTCGTCCGGCATCGAGAGCGCAGTCGAGTACGAGAAGTGGCTGGTGTCCCGGGAGCGATCGCACCTCGATGCGATCGCCAGGTACAACCGGGAGGACTGCGAATCCACCCGGGCGCTGCGGAACTGGCTGGAGGAAAGACGGACCGAAGCCGAGGCGAAGTTCGGAGCTATCAAGCGACCGGAACGCAAAGACGGTCTTCTGGACAGCGGCTCGACCCAGGCCAGAACCGCCCAGGACGACCTGAGAGACCGACTGCTTTCGACGGTTCCCGAATCCAGAGATGAACGCGACGATGAACAGCAAGCAGTCTGGCTTCTGGCACAACTTCTGCAATGGCACCAGCGAGAGGAACGCACCGACTGGTGGGATCACTTCAACCGGCTTGAAATGTCCATGCCCGAACTGATCGAAGACGGCACGGCCCTCGGCGGACTGGTCCGCCTAGACGACGGCCGTGCCGAAAAGAACAGTCAAGTGTTTCAGTACTCGTACTCAGACGGGCAGGATACGAAGTTGAAGGTTGGCGACAAGGTCAACGACCCGCAGCAACTGGGCGAGTACACCGGCGAGATCTTCGACATCGACTTCCCGGCCGGGATCGTCTCGTTGAAGCGAGGTCCCTCTCTTTCAAGCAGTCCGCATCCACAGGCCCTGATTCCAGATGCAACTGTGCGGGCCGGAGCGATGAAAGAGAGCATCGAGGAACTCGCCAGCGCAGCCCAGCGGACAGGCTTCGAGATGCTCAGTCGGAAATACCCTGCGCTTTGCTCTCTGCTGGCTCGGCGCTCAGCGGGGGGTGAAAGCCGACGCCACGACATGACTGCGGCCCAAGACGGACGGGCACGGGCGCTCGACCTCGACGGCGACTTCCTCGCGATCCAAGGGCCCCCGGGTGCGGGCAAGACGTGGACTGCAGCGAACATCGTCTGCGACCTTGTTCAAGCGGGCCGACATGTCGGCGTCACTGCACATAGCCACGCGGTAATTGAGAACTTGCTCGACGGGGTGAACAACGAAGCCAAGCGGAGAGGAATGAAGATCAATCTTGGACGCAAGGTTGGGTCAAAGAATTCTGCGATCCCTGACCTCGACAACTTCACAGCCAACAACAAAGCCGATGAGGCAGTCCTTGGGCGCGAGATTGACGTACTCGGTGCTACAGCGTTCTACTTCGCACGAGAAGACGTTCGGAACCTCTTTGACACACTCATCGTCGACGAGGCCGGGCAAATGTCGCTTGCCAACGCCGTAGCTGCGGCGCCAGCGGCGCGAAATCTCATCCTGGTCGGTGACCCGCAGCAGCTCGATCAGCCGGCCCGAGCTATTCACCCCGAGGGAGCGGACGGATCTGCCCTCGGCCACCTCCTCGGCGAACAGTCGACCATTACCCCAGACCAGGGCGTCTTCCTGCCCGAGACCCGCCGCATGCACCCAGCCATCACCGGCTTCATCAGCGAGCAGTTCTACGAAGGCCGTCTGGGGAGCTTCGCTGACACCGCGAAACAGAAGCTTCAACCGGCGGGCGTGGGTCTTCGGTTCGAGGCGGTGGACCACGACGGCAACAAGAGTTCGTCGCCGGAGGAAGTTGAGCGGGTCGAAGAACTGACCCGTGAGCTTCTGGGCCAGACATGGACGGATCAGGCCGGAGCGACCCGGCCGCTGACCTCAGAGGACATTCTGATTGTTGCCCCGTTCAACGCTCAGGTTGCGGCCTTGCGTCAGCGGCTCGACGGTTTCCGGGTGGGAACCGTTGATCTTTTCCAAGGTCAGGAAGCGCCCGTAGTGATCTACTCCATGACGTCATCGGACGCGGCTCTGGCTCCGCGGGGAATGGACTTTCTCTACAGCGCCAATCGTCTGAATGTCGCCGTGTCCAGAGCACAGGGTTTGGCCATCGTCGTCGCCAACCCCCGCCTTTTGATGCCAAAGTGCAGCAAGCCCGACCAGGTACACCTCGTATCGGCACTCTGCCGTTTCGTCGAGATCGCAAAGGAGAGTCAACGTGACTGAGATGGTGGAGCTCCAATCGGTCTTGCTCGACCGCCTGGAAGGCGCTGACCTAGAGGAAAGCAGATTCGAGTTAGCGCTTGCCGCGGTTGTAGGTGAGCTGCAGGAGTATTTCGAGGGCGAAGCAGTCGAGGCACCCGACGCCAACAGCGGCGCAGCGGTCGAGCCCGCTGGGGTGTACCTCACTTCGATTGGAGCGGAAGGATTTCGGGGCATCGGTCCCGCATCCACCATCGAGTTGGAACCGGGGCCCGGATTGACGCTCGTGGTGGGACGCAACGGTTCGGGAAAGTCGAGCTTCGCCGAAGCGCTGGAACTTCTCATGACCGGCGAAAACCATCGCTGGAGCGGCGCTCGGTCAAAGAAGTGGGAGGCCGGCTGGAAGAACCTGCACCACGGAGCGGTCTCCTCGCTGGCGGCTGCCCTCCACATCGACGGGGTCGGAAGCGTCTCTCTCGTCCGAGATTGGCCCGAAGGTGCATCTCTCGATGATGGAACCACCCGCATTTCGATGCCGTCAGGCTCAACGACGACCACAGAACTGGGGTGGGATCAGGCACTCGCAGTGCATCGCCCGTTTCTGCCATACAACGAACTCGGCTCGGTCCTTGAGGAGGGTCCCACCAAACTTCACGATGCTGTGGAGATGGTCCTGGGCCTTGAAGGAGTCAAGCCCATCCGCGAGGAAGTTGACAGTCACCGGAAGGAGTTTGAAGCGCGGGTCAAGGCGGTCAAGAGCGATGCCGCCACTCTGATTGCTGAGCTGGAAGAAGTCGACGACGATCGCGCCCGGCGAGCAGTCGATGCCATCCGCGGCCGCAGGTGGGATCTGGACCTCTTGGATGAGTTGGTCAAAGACAGCAGCGCGAGCGCACCCGCATCTGACGACATTGCTCGCAACGTATTGGCACTGCCCCTGCCTGATCGGCAAGCAATCGGCGAGGCAGCCGAAGCGCTTCTTCACACCGCCGATCAGCAACGGCAGATGGGCGACACCGACGCCGGTCAGGCCAACCGGCTGGCAGACCTTCTCGAAGCGGCCATGAACATGGCAAAGCAGTCGGACTCGGAGGACTGCGCGGTCTGTGGCACACGGGCGGTTCTCACGCCAGAGTGGGCTGAACACGCAATTGAGCAGATCGAAGAGCTGCGGGCCCGCGCCGCCGGGATGGTCCAGCTTGGTCGTGACCTTTCCCAGCGCAGAACTGCTCTACTCAGTCACCTGCAAAGGCCGAGTTCTGCGCTTGGGGCGCTGAACGAACTGATCGGTGTGGACGGTTCGGAGTTGTTGACGGCATGGACAGAGTTTGCTGCACCGGGCGAGGGATTGCCCGAGGATCCTGCAGAGCTGGCCGCTCATGTCAGTGAACGATGCGTCCCGGTGATCGAATTGGGCGAGCGACTCAAAGAGAAGGTCGCGCTACGTGAACGGGAGCGGGCGTCGGTATGGCAACCGCTTGCCATCAGAATTCTCGCCTGGCTGCCGGGCGCACGAAACGCCCAGGAACTTGCGCCGGTCATCAATGACCTCAAGGCAGTCAAGGCCTGGCTGGATGACACCGCCATCGATTTGCGCAATGAACGGTTCGCCCCGATCCGAGACCAGGTCACCCGGTACTGGGAGCTGATGCGTGCAAAATCAAACGTTGAGATCAGCGAGATGGAGTTCGCCGGCCGAGGGACCCAGAGGCGACTTGACCTCAGTGTCACTGTTGACGACGCCCCATCGCAGGCTCTGGCTGTCATGAGCCAGGGCGAGTTGCATTCGCTGGCCCTCTGTCTATTCCTGCCCCGAGCCACCAGTGATCAGTCGCCGTTTCGATTTGTTGCCATTGACGATCCGGTCCAGGCCATGGACCCAGCACGAGTGGACGGACTTGCAGAGGTCCTTGACACGGCTGCTGCCGACCGGCAGATCGTTGTGTTCACCCACGACGACCGTCTGCCGGAGGCATGCCGTCGGCTGGAGATTGCGGCTCGCGTCATTGAAGTCGAGCGGGGCGCCAACTCGCTAGTCACCACCCGTGACGTCAGCGGTCCGGTTGAGCAATACCTGGAAGACGCACAGGCGCTGCTTAGCACCAAGGACGCTCCGGCCGAGGTCACCGAACGGGTCGTGCCGCTGCTCTGCCGTATGAGTCTTGACGCCAGGTGCGTCGAGGTCTTCCGACGGCGTGCACTCCAAGCCGGCACCGCTCACGAATCGATCGAGCAGATTCTTGCAGATAATCCGAAGCTGGTCCCCCGACTGGCGTTGGCACTCTTCAACGACGCGGCCAAGGCGAACGACGTGTACCCGAGCATTCAAAGGCGGACCGATTTGTGGGGCCCCGATCACGTGAAAGCGTGCAACAAGGGCTCGCACAAGGGATTGCGAGTCGACCTTGGTGAAATGGTCAACCGAGCCCGCAAACTCAACCAGGCCATCAGCTGATGACGCCCATCGATGTGTCCGAAGCTCTCACCGGAACCGAACTGGTTGAACTGGCTCAGTACGCGCTCTCCCGAGCTCATTCCGGTGACGATGGTCCGTGGCGCCGGTCGGCCGCAGTGCTCGCCCGACAGTCGATTGAACAGAGCATGGCCGAGGTATGGGCGATGCGCTCGCCCGGTATGGCGGACACCAGTATCCGAGCCCAGATGATTGCGCTGCCGTGCTACGTGGAATCGGCGGTCGCCCGGCGATCAAGGTGGGCTTGGGCGACGCTGAGCGGCTTCTGCCACCACCGGGTGTATGCGTTGCCTCCTGCACTGCCAACGCTGTCTTCATGTGTGGACTTCGCCGCCGGCCTGGCAGCCCAAACCGACAGCAATGCCAGCAAACAGTACGAGATGACCACCCGGAGAGAACATGACTAGTGCACCAACCCAAGAACGCCAGGAAAAGGTGCAAGCAGCCGTCGAAAAATGGGTGAATCAGATGGTTGATTTCAGCGGAAACAACCGGCTCCTCTTCTACCGGGAACTGAAGTCGGGAACGCTGAACATCAGCACGGGAACTGGGACCTTCTCTGAGGAAGCCGTGGTGTCACTTTGCCACGGCGCGGAAGTCCACTCCGACCGTTTGATCACCCCCTTGCCGGAGAGTTGTGCGTCAGAGGAAGAGCAGGCGACAGCAGAGGCAACGTTCGTTGCGACGCGGAAGGACATGGCAAAGCGACTCAGCGCAGTTCGACGGAAAGGGCTAGCGAATCATGAGGAACGAGGCATCAACACACTGTTCCTTGGTGATGGCGCACTCACCTGGCGAAACGACGATGGTCAGGCGGTACCGAACGCCCCAATACTCCTGACTCCTATAGAGATCATCGAGCGGACCGCAGGGGCCGAGGACTTTGTGATCAGGCCGTTGGACACGCCGGAGCTCAATCCGACCTTGGTGGTCTACCTCTCACAGAAGCAAGGCATCAATCTTGATGGCGATGCTGTACTCGAGGAGATAACGGATGCGGCGGGGATCGTTGACAGGCAACAGCTGCGGGACCGCATCCTGAAAGTATGCGAGTCCATGCCAGAGGTCGCAGTCCTCGACTCGGTCGTCATCGGGAATTTCTCGTATACCAACTTGCCGATGGTGCTGGATCTTCAGGCGAATATCGAAACGCTGGCCAGTCACAACATGGTCGCGGCGATCGCCGGCGTCAAGGAGGCGATAGAAGGCCTCCGATCCCAGTATTCGAGTGATATCGCGCCGTCGCTCCCAGACTCACAGGCGCCTGCGGAAGAGTTCTTGGTGCTGGATGCTGACTCCAGCCAGCACATGGCGATCAACCGTGGTCTCCGCGGCGAGAGCTTCGTCATTCAAGGTCCGCCGGGGACCGGCAAGAGTCAGACGATTGCCAACCTGATTGCGAGCTTGACCTCCGACGGCAAGCACGTCCTGTTTGTTGCCGAGAAGGGTGCCGCCATCGATGCAGTGAAAAAGAACCTCACTCGCAGCGGACTCGGAGAGGTGATGATGGACCTGCACGGGACAACGGTCACCAAGTCTCTCGTTGCGAAGATGCTCCAGTCTGCGCTGCAGAAGCTACCTAACGCTCCGGTTCCAAATACCGCTGAGACCTTCGAAGCGCTCGAACGTACACGGGGTCGTCTTGCAGGTCACACGAGAGCGATACACACCGCCAACGAAGACTTCGGTATCACCTACTTCGAAGCGCGAGAACGGTCGCTGTTGCATCCCCCTGTGCCCCTTAGACCGATTCCAGCCAATGCAGTCAGCCGTCTCAACGCCAGTGCAATTGATGATGCAGCCCGATCGGTAGCTGAGCTTGCTGACCTCGGTCGGGGAAAAATGCTCAGCGACCGAAGCCCATGGGCTCACGGCAGTCTACGAAACGGCGCCGCGGCGGACGATGCGCTCGAGCGGCTGGGCGAGCTTCGAAGTGCGCTGGTCAACCTGCAAAATCAGCAACAGGCGTTCTACGCCGCTGTCCAAGCCGAACCAGATTCGACGTTCGATGAGATGCGTGAGGCACTGGGCGTTTCAACCAGATTTGATGAAGCGGCCGCTCCCTTTGCCAGCGATGCAGTTGGGATGGACCTCAAGGAGTTGCACCAGGATTTGGAGCCGATTGAGAGGCCAGCTCCCCGGAGGGCTGTGGCCTCGCTGTTCAATAGCAGGTACCGCTCGGCAAAGAAGAAGCTCCGTGCGATCACGCCAGACTCGCAGGGCAAGCCGGCTCCTGAGTCTCGGGGTCTCGTCAAGAAGATGGTCTCGGCGGACTCCGAGTTCCGCAGTCGATTCGGGTCGGCCCCAAAGCGCGTCGGCGATGACTCGCTGAGTCAGGCGCTCGAGCAGATCGAGCACATCATTGAGCGGTTTCGTTCGGAGACCGCTCTGATTCTTGACGGGCTGAGCCCAGATGAGGTGGACTCAGGACTTCGAGCTCTTGAACACGCTGGCGATGATGCGCACCGGCTACCGATGATCAACCAGCTCGAAGAACGTTTAAAGGAACTCGGGCTTTTGGAGATTGCCCACGAACTGTTGCAGACCGACGCCCCAGCTGAGCTTGTGGCTTCGTCGCTGCGTGCTTCATGCCTGGCAGCCGTCGGCGATCGCATCGAAGCAACAGTTCCCGAAATCGCATCCTTCACAGCGGCGACTCATCGGCGGGCGAATGACGAGTTTCAGCAGTCGGACCTGCAGCATCTGAACCTCGCCGCTGAGCGTGTTCAGCGCAGCGTTGCAGTCCACGCCAGGAACGCGCGGAACCAACATCCAGAACAAAGTCAGTTCGTGGCCAAAGAGGCCAACAAGAAGAGGCGCCTCGCCCCGGTTCGAAAGATGTTGGAGACCGCCCCCGACGTCATCGGCGCACTCAAACCATGCTGGGCGATGAGCCCGCTTGCTGTGTCACGGCTGCTACCAGCGACGCCCGATTTCTTCGACGTCGTGATCTTCGATGAGGCCAGTCAAGTGCAACCGGCGGACGCAGTGCCCGCAATCATGAGAGCCCGACAGGTCATCGTTGCCGGTGATACCCGACAGTTGCCGCCTACTCGTTTCTTTGCATCGGGTGATGCAGACGGGGATGGTGACGATGAGGAGGATGAAGACTTCAGCCTCACGCAGGGCTTCGAGTCGATCCTCGACGTAATGAACGCTGCACTGCCGAAAGCCGCATGGCTCCAGTGGCACTACCGAAGCCGTGATGAGCGACTCATCAACTTTTCTAACGTGCACATCTACGACAAGTCGCTTCGAACATTTCCTGGCGTCGCCGGCCATAGATGCATCCAAAAGATTACGGCCGGCCCAGAAGTCGGGTCCACGACTGAGGAGCTCTTGCGCTTGGTCTTCGGACATGCGGCGGAGACTCCGGATCGCTCCCTTGGCGTCATAACAACCTCGGCAAGTACAGCGCGGACTCTGGAAGATCTGGTGTACCAACAATTGCGAACGCTGGACCCAGCAGAGCGGTCCGAGTTTGAATCGTTCTTCGATGAGTCAAACCGCGAGCGGTTCTTCATCAAGAACATCGAACGGGTGCAAGGCGACGAGCGTGACGACATCATTCTGGCGGTGGATCTTGCACGCGGACCCAATGGCCGGGTCTATAACCGGCTGGGGCCGCTCAACTATGAAGGTGGGGAGCGGAGACTAAACGTTGCTGTGACCCGTGCACGGAGGTCTGTGACTCTGTGCACGAACTTTGACTTCGAGGACCTGTCCCCGACGAGCTTCAAGAGCCGTGGCGCCAGCCTGCTGCGGGAGTACACGCGGTACGCAGAGCATCTTGGTAACGACCTGGGTGCCGAGGCTGAAGAGAAGCCGGCAATGAACAACTTCGAGATCGACGTTCAGAAACGCCTCACTGCTGCCGGGATGAAGCTCACGCCACAGTTCGGAGTTGCGGGGTATTTCATCGACTTTGTGGCCTACCACCCGGATGATCCAAACTGCCCGGTTCTGGCAATCGAAGCCGATGGTGCGACGTATCACTCCTCACCCACTGCCCGTGATCGTGATCGGCTGCGTCAGCAGGTGCTTGAAGGTCTTGGATGGACCTTTCACCGGATTTGGTCCACCGAGTGGTTCAAAAACCCCGAAGCTGAGGTCGAACAGGCGGTTCGGTCCTGGAAGAGGGCGAAGGTTGAGTCAGATCTTGGGCTCAATCAACCCTCGCAACCACAGGCTCGGCCTGATGCGCCGGTTGCGGGCACCGCTGCACCGGCTGAGCAGAGCGCATCAACGCGGCGCGCAAGACGGCCTATCAAAGTCGTCGAAGGACAGCCGATCACGGAGTATCGAATGGACGATCTGGTTCGCTTGATCAGGTGGATCGAAAGCGACGGCCGGCTGCATACCGACGATGAACTTATTGCTGTAGCAGCCAAGGAACTCGGCTACGGACGGAAAGGCCGTCGCATCAAGGAACACTTAAGCGAGGCGATCAGGCTTCACAGAGAACGGTCGGGATCATGACTTTGGTCAACGGGGCATCGTTACCGAGAGCACAGCCGAGGCCCGCGCAACGTTTATGAACTCTGAAGACAAGCTCGCTCATGGCGTCTATGACGCGGTCATTGACCAGGCCACTGATGCCAAGATCAAAGCCAGCGCTTTAGCAGCGGCATCAAAGTCCGTTGACGACGCCGAGGCAGGGGAGCGGTACGCCCGAGTCGTGGCCGCTGCGGTGGAGCGGGCAGTCAACAGCCTCCCAGCGAACGAGCGCGCCGCCGGGGGAGTCGACCTTGCAAACAACGTCATCCGGCTACTCGATGACCACGCGCGGCAGGCAAACCTGAAGGGCGATCAGGTCGTCACGCCTCCACAGGTTCTGGAGCAACTCGCGCCGCTTGCTCCAGACGGTAGGCCCCAGCTCGTCGGCCTGCCGCAGAGCCCGCTCGCCGGAACATCCCTACTCACGAATGCACCGCACGAACCCAACCTGATCTCAGAACTCAAATCGGAAATTGCATCCGCTGACGACATCGAAATCCTTGGCGCATTCATTCGCTTCTCCGGCATCCGCTCGGTGCTCGCCGACCTCAAAGAGGTTGTACGGCGGGGCGGCCGGGTTCGCGTCATGACCACCACCTACACCGGAACCACCGAGAAGCGCGCCCTTGATGAACTCGTCGCCGTCGGGGCCGAGGTACGCGTCTCCTACGACCGAAAGGCCACGCGGCTCCACGCCAAGGCCTGGTTGTTCAACCGTCACTCGGGATACACCACCGCCTACATCGGCTCCTCCAATCTCACCCACCAAGCCCAAGTCACCGGGCTGGAATGGAACGTCCGAGCATCGGTCGTCACCTCTCCCAACGTCATCGAGAAGTTCTCCGCAACGTTCGACTCATATTGGGAAGACTCCACCTTTGAGACGTACGATCCCATGCACTTCGAGCAGGAACTGGAGTTCGCCAACCGCAGCCGGAGCGACAGTGACTTTGCGCTGACCATGTTTGATGTTCGGCCCTACCCGTTCCAAGAGGGCCTGCTTGAGCGGGTTGCCTTCGAGCGGACCCAAGGACGGAACCGGAACCTCATTGTCGCCGCCACCGGAACCGGCAAGACGGTGATGGCCGCCCTGGACTTCAAGCGTCTCAAAGACAAACTGCCCAACCGGCGCCTCCTCTTCATCGCGCACCGCAAGGAGATCCTGAACCAAAGCCTCCACACCTTCCGCGCCGTTGTTCGTGACGGCGCGTTTGGCGAACTCTGGGTAGATGGCGATCGACCACAGGAATGGCAAGCGGTGTTCGCCTCCATCCAAAGCATGAACGCCGGCGATATCACAAACCTGGCGGCGGACTACTGGGACATGGTGATCGTTGACGAGTTCCATCACGCAGCCGCAGCGACCTACCGTCACGTGCTCGAATACGTCACGCCGAAGTATTTGCTGGGCCTGACGGCCACACCCGAACGAACCGACGGTCAGGACATCCTTCACTTCTTCGACGGCAGTATTGCGGCCGAGCTCCGGCTGTGGGATGCGCTGGAACAAGGCCTGCTCTCGCCGTTTCACTACTTCGGGATTGCTGACGGCGCGGACCTGACCAACGTTGCGTGGAGTGCAGGCCGGTACGACAAAGAGCAGCTGACCAACGTCTACACGGCGGACGACATCTGGGTGTCAAAAGTGCTCAAAGCCGTGGAAGAAAACGTCACCGATCCCGCCAAGATGCGTTGTCTCGGTTTCTGCACAACGGTTGCCCACGCAGAGTTCATGGCCGACAAGTTTGTCGCTGCCGGCCTCAAGGCGGTGGCTGTCACTGGAACCACCGGACGCGAAGAACGGAAGAAGGCGATCGATGACCTACAGCGGGGCGACATCCAAGCCATCTTCGCCGTCGACGTCTTCAACGAAGGCGTCGACATCCCGGCCATCGACACCGTGCTGTTTCTCCGGCCAACCGAAAGCGCAACCGTCTACCTGCAGCAGCTGGGACGAGGACTCCGCCGAACCGAGGGCAAGGAAGTTCTGACGGTTCTGGACTTCGTCGGGCAACACCGCAAAGAGTTCCGCTACGACCTTCGCTTTCGCAAGATGCTGGGCAAAACCCGAAGCGAGATCGAACAAGCCGTTGAACAAGACTTCCCGTTCCTGCCCGCGGGCTGTGACATTCGCCTGGACCCAGTTGCGAAAAAGGCGGTGCTGGACAACATCAAGAACTCACTCCCGGTCAGCTGGCGCGCCCGCCAGGCCGAAGCGAGATCACTGGGGCAAACCTCACTACGGGACTTCCTGAAGCACACGGGACTGGAAGTCGACGAGCTTTACGGGGGTGGCCATAGCTACACCGAGTTGCAGCGTGTAACGGGCTACCTGGGCGGTGAGGCCAGCGATGGCGAGGTCAAGCTAGGAAGGGCGATCACTCGCCTGACCCATCTTGACGACCCGGTCAGACTTCAATTCTTCGAGCAGATGCTGAGCCAAGCTGGACCACCAGTCCCCGAGGCCCTCAACCAGCACGACCTTCGGCTGCTCCACATGCTGCACTACGCACTTTGGGGAGTATCGACCGCGAAGCCGCTGGTAGAAGGACTGGCTCAGCTCTGGAGCGAAGCCGCCATACGAACCGAGTTGCGAGAGCTGTTGTCGCTCTTGGCCGATGAACTTCACGAGCTACGTCCAGGATCCGGTATCGCCGATCACATCCCGCTGCGTATGGGCGGCCACTACTCGCGCGATGAAGTGCTCGCCGCGTTCGGAGTGGGTTCGCCATCCAAGCCGCCGCAACTCCGCGAAGGCGTGAAGTGGGTGGAGGAGGAGCAAACGGATTTGCTCTTTGTGACCCTCAAGAAGAGCGAACGGGATTACTCGCCCAGCACGATGTACAAGGACTACGCCATCAGCGCCGACCTGTTCCATTGGGAGAGCCAATCGAACACGTCGGTGACCTCAGACACCGGAGAGCGGTATCTGAACCAGGCGACGGGTGGGACTCATGTGGGGCTCTTCGTCCGGTCGGCGAAGAAGGATGCGTATAAGCGCACGGCGCCATATCAATACCTGGGACCGGCCGACTATGTGCGGCACGAAGGTGACCGGCCGATCGCCATTACGTGGAAGCTGCGGCGGCCGATGGCGGCGTCTTCATTCATGACGTTTCGAGCTGCTGTCGCGTAGCGCCAGCTCGAGTGCCGCGTCCACCAGCGCAAGGACGTCTCCGAGCGTTCGCTTGGGGTCGTCGTTCCAGTGGCGGAGATTGTCATGCACCGACCCGTCGCCGTCCATGAAGACATCGGGCGGGAGCTGCGGGTCCAGATCGGGCAGCGTCTCGGCCGCGCGATAGAGCCACCGCTGAATCAGTAGCAACGGGCCCGGCAGCGGCAAGGCGTAATCCTCTCGGTGGAAGGTCCTCGCGGCGTCGCGGCCAACGGCGGTGAACGAGTCCCACATGTTTGTACCGCAGTCACCGGTCACCGTCAGACCAAAGGCCTGAGCGACGGCGCTGCCAAGACAGATGCCATCGGCTGCTTCGTGTCCGACCTTCGTGTCGCCCTGACGCCAACCGAAATGCACCAGCGCGCACCGAGCGCGCCGCAAGTGGTCCACCGCCGTTTCGAACTCAATGGCTGTCAGGTGAGAGGGGATCGTCTTGTGGTTCATGCCGCGAACCTACGGATGGCCCAGGACGGTCTCGCCGCCGTCCTCGCCGCTCGCCGCTGTCTACTTCGCCAGTTCGATGGTGACTGTGCCAATCCGATCGGCACTCTGGATGTCGCCGGACACGACGAGGCGATCACCCTTGCTCAAGGCCAGCGCATCCGCCTCGCTCAGGTCCTTGTTGAAGTCGGGGAGGATCCCATCAGCATCGGTCGAAAGCTGCACGTAATAGTCGTCCCCCAGCACCTGCTCTCGAACATCGAGCACATAGCCAACCCAATCCTCGGCCCGGTAGTCGCTCTCCAACTCGTCCGCAAACTTCTCCCACTGCGCGTCGGTCTGGTCATCGGAGCGCCGCGTGATCTCATCGAAGGTGATGGCGGTGCGAGTCCTGGCCGCAGTTGTGCTCACATCGCCGGTCGACGTGTCGTCACCGCCACCACCGGCCACCGCAGCACCGACGATCAGCAGCAGAAAGACGGCCGGGATGAGGAAGCGCTTCTTCTTCCACATCGGCCGATCATCGATCACGACCTTCTTTCCCGTCTTGCCGGAAGGGGCAGGCCCAGCAGCCGGCGGTGGCGGTCCCTCGTTGGAGGTTGGCGGCAAGAGATTATCGGACATGGGCGAACTCCATTTGTCGGTTACCCCATCTCGTATGTGCCAGCTGTGACAGATTGCAGCTGCGCGCCAACCGAAAGTGTCAGACCCGGCTGAGAAGGTTCTCCCGGCCCCGAAATGCGGGGTCATCGAAAGGAGAATTGTGACTTCCCCTCAGCGAGCAGAACTGCTCCGCCTCATGGCTGCCATGGCCAGTGGTGACCGTGCTGCTCTGTTTCCATTCGTCGAGATCTTCGGGAATGTGCTGGCCGCAATGGTGCGGCGCACCCTGGCTGATCTCGGCCGAAACGACGTGGCGAAAAAGCCCGAAGATGTTGACTACCTCGTGCAGTCGGCCGCCTTCGTGATCTTTGACCGCTCCTCGTCATGGCGCCCCGATGGTGGCGCTCTTCCGTGGGTTTGGGCCGAGCGGGCGATCCGTGCCGAGATCGTCCGCTGGCTCGGCCACCCGGCGGTTGAATGGAGTGGTGACATCGAGGTCGATGATCTGCGGGCGGGACTTCCGATCGCCAGCCGTGAGGTGGACCTCTCCTCGCTGGCCGCAGACCACCGGCTCGTCGCGCTTCTGCTCGAAGCCGTAAAAGAAGTCGCCAGCGAACGGGACCGCCACGTCCACCTCGAGTACCAGATTCAGAAAGGCCTGGGGGATAGGTCTCCCGCCACCACTGTGGCTGACATCTTCGGCCTGTCACCCGCCAACGTCCGCCAGATCGACCGTCGAGTCCGCCAGAAGCTCCAAGCCCTCATCGTCAGCGACCGCCGGTTTGCGGCCCTGATTGGGCTGCGCTGGTGGGCAGCCTGAACCCGTGCAACCATGACACCGGTCTCCACCGGACCGGTACGACCAGAAACCAGTGCGAACAATGACGAGAAATGCGAATCCTGGAACCCACCACCAGACCTGCGGTCAACGCTCGGGCAGGGAGTGATCATGCTCCACCAGGTTGAACCGCTCCCAGACAAGCCCGAAGCTGGTCACCACGAACCGCCGATCCTCCGTGACGCCTCCAACGACGCGCAACCCGAGCCCGTCACAGGCGGGACCTACCAAACCGATGTGACCACGCTCACCGAACGCATTGCCGTCCAACTCGCCGCCGAAGGACTCCAACATCCCGTCGCCGCCGCCGTCGCCATCGCCCTGCGCGGCGCATCCGGTCTGGCACCGGTCGGGTTTGCCGCCGAAGTTGGACTCACCGAGGCAGAACTGCAGAACATCGAAGCCGGACAGGTGTCGCTGCCGGATCTCCCGGCCAGCCTCGGCGCCCGCATGCTCAACGCCCGCCTCGAACCGCTCTCACTCGCCGACCTCGACCAACGACTCCGCGGGAACTGAACGCGTCCGCGGGCGCGTCCCCCGCGAAACAACCCGCAAGCCTCAGCCGACGTGATGGACTTCTTGGAGTCCGTAAACCGGGGTCTCCAAGCCTTCCATGCGGGCCTTGATCTGCAGCGCCAAATACAGCGAGTAGTGGCGGGACTGGTGCAGGTTCCCGCCGTGGAACCAGAGCGCTTCCTGCTGGGTGGGCTTCCACATGTTGCGTTGCTCGCCCTCCCACGGACCCGGATCTTTGGTGGTGTCTGAGCCAAGGCCCCAGACCTTGCCCACCTTCTCTGCCACTTCCGGCGAGATCAGCTTTGCCGCCCAACCGTTCATGGAGCCGTAGCCGGTGGCCAGCACAATCAGATCCGCGGGGAGCTCGGAGCCGTCGTCAAGAATCACGCTGGTGGCGGTGATCTCGGCGATGTTGGCCGGCGCTCGTAGTTTGACCTTGCCGTCGATGATCAGCTGCGACGCGCCCACGTCGATGTAGTAGCCGGATCCGCGGCGCAGGTACTTCATGAACAGGCCGGACCCGTCGTCGCCCCAGTCCAGCAGGAACCCCGCGTCGTCCAGCGCCTGGTAAAAGTCGGCGTCCACCCGCGCCATCTCCTGGTACACCGGAATCTGGAACGTGTGCAGGATCCGGTAGGGGAGCGAGGCGAAGATCATGTCCGCCATCTCGGTGGTGACGCCGTTGGCCAGCGCTTCCTCAGAATAGAGATCTCCCAGCGCCAACTTCATCAACGTCTGGGACCGCGCAATGTGGGTGGATGACCGCTGGATCATCGTGACTTCTGCCGCCCCGCTTTCCCATAACGCAGCACAGATGTCATGGGCCGAATTGTTGGACCCCAGAACCACACAGTTCTTACCTGCGTACTCCTCGCTTGACCGGTGCTTGGACGAGTGATGGATGTCGCCTTCGAACTGATCGGCTCCCGGGATCTCAGGAACGTTGGGGACCCCGGACATGCCGGTGGCAAGAATCAGCTGCGTTGGTTCCAGAGTGACCTCAGCAGTGGTCCCATCATCCGCGGTCCGGACAACGTCCACCTTCCAGGTTCCCGCCTTCTCGTCGAACTGCGCGTTGACACACTCGGTCGAACCCCAGTAGTTGAGCTCCATCACTTTGGTGTAGCTCTCCAGCCAGTCACCAAGTTTGTCCTTCGGCGCAAAGACCGGCCAGTTCTCCGGGAACTTGATGTACGGCAGGTGGTCGTACCAGACCGGGTCATGCAGGCACAGCGACTTGTATCGATTACGCCACGAGTCGCCGGCCCGCGGATTCTTCTCCACGATGA
>Ga0209187_1002513_pt1 | contig 17241 bp, 14 predicted proteins | sample BantaG_FD_187430 | JGI IMG/M metagenome (GOLD analysis project Ga0209187, IMG submission 187430) | Marine algal microbial communities from Bantry Bay, Ireland - BantryBay_4 metaG (SPAdes) (version 2) | ecosystem: Host-associated > Algae > Red algae > Unclassified | place: Bantry Bay, Ireland... | reverse complement strand
TCATCAAAATTTTTTAAAACAGCTTAGGATTAGAATAGCAGAAATGGAGCAAAAATATCCGAGGATAGATTTTAATTATAACAAAGAATTATAAAAGTTACTACCCCACCCGGTGCACGGTCCCCGATTGCCAGCTATTTTCGTTGACACCTTCCAGTAAAACCAATCCCGGCTTTTTACCAATCTCCAGACTTCCCAGCGTTTGCTCGTACCCCAGTGCTTCGGCTCCGTTGATAGTTGCCCATTCCAGCAGCGTCTGAAAAGGTACATAAGACTTAAAGCGGGCGATAGTTTTCATTTCTTCAAAAATGGAAAGTTGCCAGTTGGAAGTTAGACTATCTGTACCGATGGTCATCCGCGCTTGGGTATCTAAAAAGGCCCGATAATCCGGCAATCGATTTTCGATGTATAAATTAGCGTTCGGACAAGTAGCCCAGTAAACATTTGGACTCCAGGAGTGCGCCGCCTCAATGTCAGTAGACGTAGTCAGGGTATTGTGCACAAATAAAGTTTTGCACAATGGATCCATATGCTCAATTGCGTAGTAAATAGAAGATTTGTGAAGGGGAACAAAAGTTTTGAGCGGCATCCCAAAGTTTTTGTAAAAATTTAGAAATTCTCCTTTTCCAGTTAGAAATAGTTCGTTTTCAGCAAGGGTCTCCTGATTGTGAATACTAACGGTTTGTCCTACGTGATTGACGCTATTTATTTTTTGAAATAGTGTTTCTGATACGGTATACGGTGCGTGCGGAACGACACTTTTTTTGTTACCCCCGGTTCCGGCCTGACCGGAAAAAACGGACATATATTTTTCAAATTCACTATCGGTCAGTTCTTCGTTTAAAAAATCAAACATTTCCACGAAGGTATAGTAGTGCAATGAACTCGCTAGTTTCCGAGCGGCCGTATCCACCTTATTAGAGATATCCCCTACCGCAACAATTCCTCCTTTACACATCTCCTCATCTGCCTGACGAATGGCATCCATAATTTCTTCTTCGGGAAAATCACGAAATTTAACGACGTTGGTAATAAAAGGAATTAAACCTGTTCCAGTACCTACCTTCCCACGCATGTGGGATAGTTCCAAATGACAATGGGTATTGACAAATCCGGGGATGATAATTCCGTGATACTTTTTCATGGAGGTCGGATCATGCTCCCGTCTCTCTTCCACCGCTAAAATTTTTCCCGTATCATCCAGAACAATTACTCCGTTCTTAATAGGATCACGGGTGACAGGATAGATAAAATCTGCGGTAATTTTTTTCATTGTAAATAGGTGTGTTGTGGATATATTTAAAACTCTAGAACCAATAATCCATTTTTTACCCGGGGTTCGAACCAAGTTGATTTAGGTGGCATAATTGCTCCGGCATCTGCGACCTTAAACAGGTCTTCAATTACCACGGGATATAAACAAAATGCTATTTTATTTTCGTCTTTACGGGTACGCTTGGCAATTTGTTCAAATCCTTTAGGCCCCTCCACATAAGTGATGCGATTGTCGGTCTTGGTGTCTTTTATTTTCATGATATTTTTCATCACCTCCTCTTCGAGCAAGCTAGCATCCAGAAGCACATTTTCCGTTTTATATTTTTCCAGTATTTCTTTTTTCCATTTTAGTCGAAACCACTCTTCTCCAATTAACATGGTTAGTTCAAATTTTTTACGAGGCTTAGCAGCTTTTTTTAATATTTTAATATCAAATAATTGGGAGATCTCTGCCATAAATCTCGCCATGGTCCGATCATCCAGTCCCTCAACTACCCGATTATAATCATAGATAGATAATTCCTTAACCGCAAAAAAGGCAGTCAAAATCTGATCGTACTGGCCTTTTTTCTTTTTTTCTTTCATCTTTTTGGCCATCAAAGCGGAGGTAGATGTACGGTGATGGCCATCCGCAATATAAACATGCGGAACTTTTTTAGCAAAAATATCCTGAATTTTCTGAATAGTCTTTCCCTCCTGGATTTTCCAGATGGTATGCTCCTCAAGACTATCTTCAAATGAGATGGTGTAAAAGGGTTTTATTTTTTTGATCTGTTGAGCGATGAGTTTTTCGATTGCACCAACTGTTCGATAGGTAACCAGGATTGGCTTTACAGCTGCTCCTCGTTTGATCATCAATTGGAGTTGCTGCTGCTCTTTGCTGGCCAGCGTATTCTCGTGTTTTTTTATTTTATTATTAATATAATCCTGAACCGTGGCACACCCGATTAGTCCAGTGTAGGTATTTTCATTCGTCTTAATCTGATAAATATAGATGGCATCTTCGGCAGATTTTTGAAAAAAATCGCTTTTTCGATAATCCGAATAAGCCTCTTTAACGGTAGCAAAAAAGAAGTCAGCGGACGTAATATATGCCAAGTTGGGATACACTGCTTGAAAAGGGTTAATCTCCATTGCAAGATAATTAAGGAATGAGTTAATAATAAATTTACGTTTTTGGCTTGATCTTTTTGCCGCTAGTCTCGTTAAAAAGCCTCGTGATAGCGCGGCTATCCCTGCATTTTTTGCCTTACTAGCAACAAAAATCTCTAACCCAAAATTCTTAATTTATTAATACCTCATTCCTAAGGAATGACCCGTAAGGAAGGTTAATAAAATAGATCAACTCATTTTCTAAATCTATTTAAACGCCATTCCTAAGCTGGATCGGTGGTTTAATCTAGTTATAATACAAGATAAAAACTATTGGAAAAGGGGTATAACTTATTTACAGGCTACTTGCCAAAGGACTATTTCATCATTTTCATAAATTTGCTAATAAACCAGTTATTATCTGCTTTGATCAGCTTATCTAAAGTCGAATCCGCTTTATTAGTGATTACCTTCATGTCTTGGATCACCTTACAAAATTCTGCCGAGTGACTGCACATTCCATCTACACTGCTGACTTCATCCAGTACTTTGAGCATCGGTTCCAATTCTTTTTTCTTTCGTTGAATAATGATACGGCGAAATACCTCCCACATATCTTTTTCGGCAATAAAAAATTCTTTACGCTCTCCTGGTTTTAGCTCTTTATATACCAAGCCCCAATCAATCAACGCCCGGATATTCATATTAGCGTTACCACGAGAGATTTTTAGCTCATCCATAATTTCATCCGCAGATAGGCATTCTGGTGCCAACAGCAAAAGTGCGTGCACTTGTGCCATGGTGCGACTAATGCCCCAACTTGATCCCAAACTACCCCAGGAATTAATAAACCTGTCTCTACCTTCGTGAACTGTCATGATATTTTATTTAAAAAACGGTATCCAAAGGAGAAATAGGATTTTACCTGATATTGTTCATCGAAGATGAATAATAATTCTATTTAAATTAACCAACTTTAAAAGTTGATTAAGAATGTCCACAGAAAGTAAGGATAAGAGCTTGGTTGTCAAAACGATGCAAATTTTGAGGCTCGTAGCCGAAGCTACGGTGCCGATAAATTTGTGAAGTGTTGGCAATCAATGGTTTATCCGAAACTACTGTGCTTCATTCTTAATCAACTTTATAGAAAGGGAGTTTGGTTACCACGGCAGGAAGTCGCTTTTTACCTACTACAATCATCACCGTTGTCCCCAGTTGATCAAAGCCCTTTTTTACGTATCCCATACCGATTGGAATATCTAGTGATGGAGATTGCGTTCCAGAAGTTACTTCTCCAATCAGATTTCCTGCTGCATCTTCGATTTGGTATCCGTGCCGGGGCACCCTTCGGTCAGATAAGGTAAATCCCACCAATTTTCGATTAATCCCGTCCTTACGCTGTGCCCGAAATATCTCAATGGAATTGAAATGATCCTTTTTTGTTTTAGTAATCCATCCCAGCCCTGCTTCAATGGGAGAGGTCGTGTCGTTGATATCATTACCATAGAGGCAGTATCCCATTTCAAGTCGTAAGGTGTCCCGTGCACCCAACCCAATGGGCGTTACTTCCACGGCCGGGTTGGTAAATAAAGCTTTCCATAAAGCCAGCAGCTGATTACTATTGACGTATAATTCAAATCCACCCGCGCCAGTGTATCCAGTAGCAGAAATCAAGACGTTGTCTAGTCCAGCCAATGTTCCTTTAGTAAAAGTATAGTAAGAAAGGCTGTTCAAGTCTATGTCAGTTAGTGGCTGTAAAAGCGCAATTGCTTGGGGGCCTTGTATCGCTAGGAGCCCAGTCTGATCAGATATGTTGATCATTTTCGCATCAAAAGTATTTTGCTCCACAATCCAGTTCCAGTCTTTTTCAATATTAGATGCATTTACCACCAACATGTAGGCTTGCTCGCCTTCAGAACAATTATCTTCTGTCAGTCGATACACCAATAAGTCGTCAACGATCCCGCCATGTTTGTTGGGCAAACAAGAATACTGCGCGTCGCCTATCTTGAGTTTACTAACGTCATTAGAAGTGACGAGCTGTAATAAGTCGAGTGCTTCTTTGCCACGGACGATAAACTCTCCCATGTGCGATACGTCAAAGACGCCTACTTTTTGTCGGACAGCTGCGTGTTCATCTTTAATTCCCTGATAAGAAATAGGCATGTTATACCCGGCAAAACCTGCCATTTTTGCACCTAGACCTTCGTGAATCTTTGTTAGTGGTGTATTCTTCATTTTTTATAAGTTGATGTGATTTGGAAAAAGAATGCTGACCGTATAAAGGTGGTTAGTATTAGACTTTATTCTAAATAATTTAGTATGGCTCAAAATTAATCTTTTGTTCCCACTCTTCTTCACATGCTCACCTTCGTAGCTACGGCTACGAGGTTCCGCGTGTTCATCAATTGGAAACAAAATCTCTATTTTTGAACTCATAAAGCTATTTAGGAATGAGTTAATAATAAAGTCTATTTTTAATTTTGAATTTTAATATCTGTAATTCGATCTCCTATTTGCAATTGATTAACGACATCCATTCCTGATTTTACTTTTGCAAAAATAGTATAGTTACCATCCAAATGTGGGGTAGGAGTATGAGTGATAAACCATTGGGTGCATTCGGTATGATTTCCAGCAGAAGCCATCCCCACGTATCCGGCATCATCGTAATAAGTCATCCCCAATTCAGATCGAATCGTATAGTCCAGTCCACCATATCCGTCCCCACGCGGGCAACCACCCTGAACGACGAAGTTAGAAATTACCCGGTGGAAATTTTTATTATCAAAAAAATTATTACGTGCCAACCGTACGAAGTTGGCGACCGTTCCCGGTGCGTGCTGTAACATGAGTGATAAAGTAATTTCTCCTTTTGAGGTAAATATATTTGCTTCTGCATCCGGATTAATTCCTTCAATCAAGTCCCAGTCAATGGGATGATTGTAGCGGGGCGGGAGGTTGGTAGGTGCCGTAACATTATTAAAGTAATCGACTGTTTTTTGCAGCTCGTATTTTATTTCAATTTCCTTTGGCAACTCTAGGTTACTCATGGCGGTGGTCATAAAATCAATACTATCCACCACTACCTTAAAATTTAGAGAAGGCATCCGTAGTACCTTTGCTGCGTAAGCAATCATGGCAATGTCTCCTTTTTCAATCGCTTCCTGAAAATAGCCCGCTAAGGCTTTTTTTACCCGACGGGCGCTTCCTCCAAAATACTTATCAAAATCAGGTTTCATTGCAATCTCTGCTAACGCATCCACACTTGCCGACCGGATGATCGTCTGCTCCGATTGATATCCTTTTTGATAAATGTATTTATAATTCCAACCATATTCTGACAGAGCAATTAACAATCCGGCCTTTTCGTAAACGTTATCGCTGGGTGCCTCAAATCTTGCTTTTATTTCTCCGTTGATATTATTTATAGTATTCACAAAATACACGGGGACGTGCCGATTCGCCGCTCGTAGTAGATTATTGCGAACTTGCCAGGAAAGACTTTCGGTATTTTTAGCGGTAGAAAAATAAAGAGTGCCTTCTTTTGCAGTTCCGTAGTCCACAAAAAATTGACTGGCTGCCTGAGCAATATGCTGATTATTACTTTTTAGTGCGTTAAAGATCAAATCCTTTACTTCAAGATAATCATAATTACCCATGGCCCGAATGACATTGACCCGTACCCGGAAATCATCCGATTTTCCGTAAAGATATTTGAGTGCTTCCAAACCAACAGGCTTTTTGGTTTTCCCAATAGCTATAGCTAAAGCCTGTAATATCTGTGGATTGTTTTCCCGCTGTGCTGCCTGATAAAATTTTCCGGCAAAAGTATCAATCTGTATATCTCTGGTTCGATAAAGATAATTAGCCGCAATCAACCGAACTGATTCCGGATATCCTTTTTTCGCAAGTAAATCTACCATCCGCTGAGTACCAATAGGAGAGGTTATTCCCCGCTGTCCATAGCGGTAGATGGCGTAAGCTTGACCCTCCAAAAGCATAGTATCACTACGAAAATAACTTTTCACACTACTGATATTATCGAGATATTCACCGGACGCAGATTTTCCGATGGATTCCAATGCAATTTTCTTGAACTTCTGAGAAGTAGCCAGGGTATCGGAGGCAAACGCTTTTACAAGAGCTGGACCAGATTTTTCACTGCCAATTTGTCCCAAAGCGTACGCTGCTGCCACTTTTACTTCTTGTACCTCATCGTCTAACAATTGAATGAGAGAATCAACCACCAATGGATCTTTATTGGATGCAAAGGCAAGGGCCGCCGCATAGCGGTAACTTGGGTCGCGGTCGTGAAAAAAAGGCAAAATGCTGTCCGTCAACAGTTGATCTTGATACCCATATAGTTGTCGATAAACAGGATCTTTAAAATCCAAATTAACGTCCGTCAGAATTTCTTTGTTAGCAGGTACACATTGAGTAAGGGTAAATATCAATAATAATATTCCCAATAGCAGTAAGCCAGGCAGTAATTTTCTCAACATCAAGGGTCTTTGTTTTGTAGGTTGGTTGGCTATTTTACATTTAAAATTCTTCCCCAAATTCTTCATTTTCTTCGGCTATTTGTTTGTTTTTAGTCGTGTCGTTAACCGCAGGGCTTTCGTCACCAAAAAAGTCATCATCACCAAAGTTTTCGTTTTCTTCTACTGGTACCATATCGTCAAAGTTGAGTGGGCTTTCTCCCTGGTAGTCGTATTGTTCACAATCAATCACAATTCCAAGGTTTCCAGTAGGCTCGGCAAAACGAGCGTTGACATCATAATCAATCGTTTCGTCTTCTTCGAGACTACGCAATAATTTGGCAAAGAAAGGACGGGCCATCTTGGCACCAATTCCCAAATTTAGGCTACGGAATCTAACCCAACGGTTATCTCCTCCCACCCAAGTAGTTACTACTAGATCAGGGGTTAGACCTACAAACCAGCCATCTACATAGTTATTAGTCGTTCCGGTCTTTCCACCTACCTCGCTTTTTATATTTCCAAAGCCAGGTAATCCCTGTTTCATGACACTCTCCAACATATTCACCATGACATAATTAGCATTAGGATTTAATGCTCTGCGCTCCTCTTGAATTTCTTCATAAATAACATGGCCGTGGCCATCCTCAATTCTATTAATAAAAACTGGCTTGTTGTAAATTCCATCATTGGCAAAAGTAGTATACGCACCAGCCAGTTCCTGTACTGTTAACTCACAAGAACCTAGACAAATCGAAGGTGCATGAGGAACAACGTAAGTCCCATTGCTACGCTTTGCATCTTTCGACAATCCCATATTATCTACCAAGTCTCTGACCGGTTCTGCGTCGCCCAACTGCTTCATCAAATAAACGGAAACGGTATTTTTTGAATGTTGTAATCCTTTAAATAACGTGTAAGGAGCACCACTGTATTCTCCATTGGCGTTATTAGGTGTCCAGTCTTCTTTTAGGTGAAAATTTCCTTCTCCTGCGTGGATCGTATAGGGCAAATCATACACCTGCATGCAAGGAGAAACCGACTGTTGAGCAATCGCTGTGGCGTAGATAAAAGGCTTAAAGGTGGAACCCACTTGACGCTCAGAAGTCACATGATCAAACTGAAAATACTTATGATTAATACCTCCCACCCAGGCTTTCACATACCCAGTCTTAGGGTCAACAGCAATGGATCCCAATTGTAAAAACATCTGGTGATATTTGATAGAATCCAGCGGAGTCATCGTCGTATCTTTCTCCATTTGTTCATTATAAGCAAACACCCGCATTTTGGTAGCCTTATTAAAACTATCGGTAGCTGCTTTTCGCAAAGTAATAAATTTCGCTTTCACTTCCTTCCATTCATCCGATTTCAACAACTTTTTATATTTAGCAGCCAATGGACTTCCCACCAGTTTTTGAGAAACCAGCCTGGCAATCGTTCCCTTTTCTCGCTCTTCTTGAATCATCCGATCAATATCGTGATCTCTCAGTTCAAATCCATCTAGTTTTTTTGCCGCAGTCTTGATGGCGGGCTCTAGAATTTCGGCGCGTAACCGCTGATAACGGTCTGACTCTCTGATACTTTTTTGGAGTGAACGCGCACGAGTAGCCAAATCTTGTTCCATTTCTTCGGGCTCCATATCGGTATCGTTGTCTTCGTACGTCCAGGGATCTTTTCCTTTCCAGTGCCGATCAAAAGTTCTTTGTAGTTTTTCCATGTGTTTATACATAGCTACTTCTGCGTGTGCCTGAATTTTTGGATCAATGGTCGTATAAATCTTTAGTCCATCCCGATAGATATCATAAGGTTCTCCATTGGTTTTTAAATTTTCGGGACGGTTTAGAATTCGGCTCAACTCTTTTCTAAGCTCCATTCTAAAATAAGGAGCAAGACCATCCGCGTGTGTTTTTCGACGGAAGTTACTCATATCAAGGGGTAAGACCCGCAAGGTATTATAATCTTCTTGAGAAATATGACCCGCTTTTTGCATTTGTTTCAGCACCACTTCTCTACGCTTGGTCGTAATGTCCGGACGTCGGATTGGGTTGTAAAGGGACGGATTTTTCAACATTCCCACCAATGTCGCCGCCTCTTCTATGCGTAAAGAATCCTGACTGGTCCCGAAATAGATTTCGGAAGCTGCTTTGATTCCATAGGCACCATTTGTAAAACTAAATTTGTTAAGATACATCGCCATGATCTCTTCTTTGGTATAACTACGTTCGAGTTTAACAGCCGTAATCCATTCTTTAAACTTGCGTGTTCCTAAAGCAAATATTTTTTCAATAAAATTCATACCAGCAAAATTCCGATCAGAATAAAGTAATTTGGCCAGTTGCTGGGTAATCGTACTCCCACCACCCGCGCTTCGTTGTCCCATCAATCCGGTCCGTACGATTACCCGGGAAAGGGCTTCGAAATCAATTCCAGAGTGACCATAGTAACGTTCATCTTCGGTAGCGACCAGTGCTTTTACCAGATAGGGAGACAATTGATCAAAATCAACAGGTATACGATTTTCTACATAGTACCGACCGAGTACTTCTCCATCGGCTGCGTATAATTCGGAAGCAAAATTACTATTAGGATTTTCCAGTTCTTCGAAAGTTGGCAAATCCTGAAATGAAAGAATGACAAATAATAGGATTACTCCCAGTATTCCCAGAATGGTCGCTCCCCACATCAACTTTACGATTTTCCGATATTTTGGATAACGTTGTTGACGAATCGAATTTCCACTATCCGCATTGTTATTTGGCTGATCCATATTGATTCAAATTTGTGTTTTCTCCAATCCTATGAAAGGAGTGCATTTAGAGCGCATCCCCTTATTTTTTACAAATATACGCTTCGTTGAGAGGATATTAATAAAATAAGGGTAAAAGGTCTAAAGAAGTTATTCAAAACGCTATAGTTGCCGATAATACTCCAAGCTCGCGATAATCTCTGCCTCGCTGGCAATCTGATTAAATAACGCTTCTCCCGGCGATTTTAGCATCGTAAAGTTAATTTCAGTTGTGTCATTTTTTTTATCCTGTTGCATCAAAGCCATCAATTTTGGATAGCTATCTTTTCCAAATCCAGATTTTCCATATTGTTTTAATAAAAACCGAGTAATATGATTTAAATCTTCGAGTAATAATCCTTTTTTCAGACTGAGATAACTCTCACAAATCATTCCGGCAGCAATGGCTTCACCATGCAAAAGCGGCTGATCGGTATGCAAAGCATTGCTCTCCAAGGCATGACCAATGGTATGACCGAAGTTGAGCACTTTACGTAATCCGGACTCAAAAGGGTCCGCTTCCACGATATTTTTTTTGATTAAAATAGATTTTTTCAAAAATTTTACGGCGTGCGAAACCTCCATATTTTCAATTTGCTGTAGTTCCGTCCACTGTTCGGCATCCGCAATCAAGCTATGTTTGATTACCTCTGCAAATCCACTACGCAATTCACGGGGCGAAAGCGTCTTTAAAAATTCCGGCCAGACCATGACGGCCAGTGGATTTTTAAATAATCCGATGCTATTTTTTATTTCTGCAAAGTCAATTCCTAATTTCCCCCCTACCGAGGCGTCGACCTGCGATAAAAGAGTCGTTGGCATCTGTATAAAATCCATCCCTCGCTTAAATGTACTGGCACAAAATCCCCCCATGTCGCCAATCACGCCTCCTCCCAGGTTAATCGTCAAATCTCTACGTCCACCTTCCTCCTCCATCATTTGTTGCCAGATTTGGGTGCAGGTAGTGATAGTTTTGTTGGTTTCGCCCGATTGAATTTCAATTATTTTATAAGAAATAGAACCCATTTCTTTTTCCAGAAAAGGTAAACAATCCGCACGGGTATGTTCATCTACGATGATAAATACCTGAGGATAGTTTCCTCTACGCAGATATTCACGAAGATCTTCTCCAAAGGCTCCAAGGTGGATTTGATAATCATCCAATTTGATAGTATTCATGTTTACAAATTTAAAATTATTTCGCCGATTAGCTGTCGATTATTTGAGGTTGGTGTGTTAATAAATAGTATTCGCACGAAGTGAAAGATTATTCGCGCAAAAAAATAGTTAAGGAATGAGTTAAGGTCGGACAATATCATACATAAGAAGGGTATGTGCTAATGGTTTTTCGGCAAAACGGGCTTTGGTTTCCGCCCAGGTAGCTTTGAATAACTCGGAATGTCGGTAGTTATTTAACGCGGCCTCATCGGTCCAAAAACTATAGGTGAAAACAATATTAGGTTGCGTCTTGTCCTGAAAGACTTCTAGGTAGTGACATCCGGAAAAATTTCGGATCGCTTGCTTTTTCTGCTCAAACATGGCAAAAAAATCCGCTAGCTCTTCGGGCTTAAAGGTCATTCGAACAATGCGCTTAATCATTTTGAAAATCTATTTGAACATGTTCGTCGATTCCCATTCCCAACATACTGGAAGCCTTTCCAAGATTGATGGCAATTTCGAGATAATTGGCAGAATTAATCAGGCAGAGTATTTCTCCCACCGGTACCTCTGCGTAATTTTGTTTAATCGTAGTCAATGGTTCGTGTCGTTTAAAATATATCTTAAATGGTCTGCCTTTTCCTACTTTTTCCAGAAGGTCGCCGCTAATATTTGTGATCGCGTTTTCGTAATTGTCCACGTGAATAATTGCACCCCGGATACGATCAACTGTGGTGACCGGCTGGATACTGATTCTTTCTTCGATCGTTTCGATGGGAATCCCGATTTCGTTAAAAGGCAATTCACTCAAAATATGGCGAACTCCTTTAGCAAAAACGGCTCCCAGAGGATTCTCAGTATTGGCATGGTAAGTAAGTTCGTAGACACTCGTCAGTTGCTCTTTGTCAAATGCCAGCGCAAACAAACCATTGTCTGGGCCAATAAAATAATGGTCATCATACCGAATCGCTAAAAAACAGTGGTTCGGAGCGTAAAAATTGTTAACGCTTACTAAATGAATCGTACCGGCAGGAAAGTGCTGATAAGCATTTTTGAGGACGAAAGCACCCTGAACTATATCATAAGTTTTAATGTTATGGCTAATGTCAATCAAGTTGAGTTGTGGTTCTTCAGACAGTAATGCTCCTTTGATGACCGCACTATAATAGTCCGTTGTACCAAAATCTGATATAAAAGTAACAATTGCCATAGAGATGAAAGTTTTTTAAAATTGTATACCTAAGGAATGTTGACAAGATAAATGACGACTCTATGCTTCCTCTTTTTCCGCCAATCTGCGTCTAAAAAATGGTTATCATGCTAGGCATAACGCCCATTTTGCTTCCTTGATTGGCAAAAAAATAGTTCGCCTAGAATCTCAATTTATTTAATCGCCATTCCTGATGGTCCGCAACGCAATAAAATTTAAGTTAAATTTACCTCCATGTAAAGGTACCAAACGGTATATTCTCGACAAATGTACGCAGTCTGGCCCAAAACTTCCAATATCCAGCGAAAGGAAAGCACCTGAGATGATTTCTAATTAAAAATTTTAAAAAAATATATTCTATTGAGTGAAATAATTCTAACCATTGACGGCATTGATCCCGTAGCACTCTATGGCGAAAAAAATGTCAAATTAAACCTGATTCGAAAATCCTACCCTGATATTACCATTACCTCCCGTGGCAACAGTCTAAAAATAGCGGGAGATAAAAAGCAGGCACAAAAAGCAAAAAACAAATTTGAGCTGATGGTTCGCCTATTACGGGAGCAGCACGAACTGAGCGTTCAGACAGTAGAAGAATTGATCGGAGGAGCTAATCCTTTCGAAACAAAGTTGGGCAATGGAGACAGCAATGCTACGCTCGTACATGGTCGGGGCGGAAAAGCTATTAAAGCAAAGACGATTAACCAGCGAAAACTAATTGCTTCCTCGGATGAAAACGATATTCTTTTTGCCATCGGGCCGGCAGGTACCGGAAAGACTTATACGGCAGTAGCACTGGCAGTACGTGCCCTAAAAAATCGTGTAGTAAAGAAAATTATTCTGACACGGCCAGCGGTAGAAGCTGGTGAAAGTCTTGGTTTTTTACCGGGCGATTTAAAGGATAAAGTTGATCCTTATTTACGTCCACTGTATGATTCTTTGGATGATATGCTCCCGTTGGATAAGCTAAATTATTTTATGACCAACCGGATCATCGAAGTCGCACCACTGGCCTTTATGCGAGGGCGAACACTGGACAATGCTTTCATCATTTTGGATGAGGCACAGAATGCCACTTCTATGCAGATCAAAATGTTCTTGACCCGTATCGGTCCTTCCGCCAAATGTATTATCACCGGTGATCTTTCTCAGATCGATTTACCGTACAATCAAAAATCAGGGCTCCGTCACGCCATGAATATCCTCACGGATGTTAAGGGTATTGGCATTGTAAAATTAACAGCGGAAGATGTAGTACGTCACCGATTAGTGAAAGAAATTATTATTGCCTACGACAAATCTGATCAGGTAAGGCAAGAACGCCGAGAAAAAGAAAAGCAAGAACGTGAAGCAGATAAAAATAATTCGGACAAACGAAAAAATAAAAATAAAGATGACCAGTAAAATAACCTATCAAAATAACCTCAGAACGGCTGCGGTACACTTACGATCAGGCAACGAAATTTTGACGGATGCTCCCATAGATAATCGCGGCAAAGGAGAAGCCTTCTCCCCTACTGATCTATTAGCAACTTCCCTGGGTAGTTGTATTTTGACCATCATGGGTATCAAGGCCGCAGACAAAGGTATTGACATGACCGGAGCCACCGCTGAAGTAAATAAAATTATGGGAAGTAATCCGCGAAGAATTATACGACTAGAGATAACGATCCAAATGCCAGATAATAACTATACCCAAAAAGAAAAAACCTTACTAGAAGCAGCTTCCCACGGTTGTCCCGTCGGTAAAAGTCTACATCCGGATCTCGAAGAAATAATTCAATTCAATTGGTAATCCTTTTCCAAGTTATTTAAAAATTCTGACCAGCTAATCTATTTTACACCTTATTTTTATGATCTATCAACTTAAAAAAATGGATCCAACAATTGTTGGAGACCTCACGCTGGACGGCTCAAAAAGTATTAGTAACCGAGTGTTACTAATCAATGCTTTGTGCGAAGATAGCTTTAGTATTAACCGTCTTTCTACCTCTAAAGATACTAAGACACTGCAACATCTTCTGACCCTAGACGAGGGTATTTACGATGCCGGAGCCGCTGGTACAACCTTCCGTTTTATGACGGCATACCTTGCTTTACAGTCGGGCACCCAGGTACTGACAGGTTCCGAACGGATGAAACAGCGACCGGTGGGTGTATTAGCCGAAGCGCTGAATGAGTTAGGTGCGAATATTCGTTTTTTAGAAAAACCAGGATATCCGCCTTTATCAATTGGTTCTGGTAGTTTTGGATCTGTGAACGAGTTACGGATTCCAGCCAATATCAGTAGTCAGTTTATTTCAGCACTTTTGATGATTGCCCCCATCTTGCCAAATGGTCTGACATTGCTTCTGGAAGGAGAAATTGTATCGCGACCTTATATCCAAATGACATTAACCTTGATGAGGCGCTTTGGAGTAGATGCACAATGGGTTGGACCAACGATAAGGATTGAGAAACAAGCCTATCAACCAAAAGATTTTACGGTGGAAGCAGATTGGTCGGCCGCTTCTTATTATTATGCCTTGGCCGCTTTTTCGAAGGATCTTAATCTCCATTTGGGAGGACTATTTAAAAATAGTTTGCAAGGCGATTCCGTCCTGGCGGAGATAATGACCCAATTTGGAGTAGACACAGAATACGTGGCGGACGGGATAATTCTGACCAAAGGAAAAGCTTCTTCGGTAGATTCTTTTCAATGGAATTTTATAAATTGTCCGGACATTGCTCAAACCCTTGCAGTGATCTGTGGTGGACTGGGAGTCGACGGTTATTTTACCGGACTTCGTACCTTAAAAATAAAGGAGACCGATCGGGTACAGGCGCTACAAGATGAGTTGAAAAAAGTGGATGTTGATTTTTGGGAGACCGAAGCTCGCCAGGGAGTGAGTTGTCAGGTAAAAGGAAAAGCGATAGTTGCTCAACCTCAATTCTCGACCTACGAAGACCACCGAATGGCCATGGCCTTTGCGCCGCTTGCGATGTTTGGAAATATAAAAATCGAAGAGCCGATGGTCGTAGTAAAATCTTATCCCGAGTTTTATGAAGATCTGAAAAAATTAGGGTTTACGGTAGAAAATGTATAGATGAAGGAAACGATTGATCAAAAAAAACAAACATTTCAAATAACCTCTCTAGCCAAAGTTAAGGAACAGTTGTTTCACTGGGCACAGTCTTTTGATCCGGTTTGTTATCTGGATAGCAACGCATACGGTCATTCGTTGTATAGAACTTACGAGGGATTACTCGCAGTGGGTCAGCAAAATCAATTCTCTTATTATCTTAGTCAAAACGATCCTTTCGAACAATTAAGAAGTTTCCACAAAAAATCACGCAGGTGGCTATTCGGATATTTAAGCTATGACCTAAAAAATAAGACTGAAAAACTCAGTTCCCAAAATCCGGATTATATTCAGTTACCGGAGATGCATTTTTTTCAACCTGTTTATTTAATAAAAATTTTTTCTAACCAAATAGAAATAAGCAGCTGCAAAGAATCCCCAGCTGAACTCTGGAAAATCATTCAAGCTATTCCCAATACTCCCCTCTCTCATTCCCATTTCCCTACGATTGATCCGACACAAATAAAATCTAGGATTAGTAAAGCAGATTATTTAAAAACCATTATGAAAATAAAAGATCACCTTTTACGTGGTGATATTTATGAAATGAATTTTTGCCAGGAATTTTACCTCGATCCTATCGACCTCACGCCTGCTTCCCTTTTTGATAAATTTAATAAAATCAGTCAAGCCCCTTTCTCTGCTTTTTATCGCTTGAATGATAAATATTTGCTTTGCGCCAGCCCAGAACGTTTTCTCAAAAAAGAAGGGCAGCAACTTATTTCACAACCAATTAAAGGAACCATCAAACGGGGAAAAACCGCTTCAAAGAATAAAAAACTGACACAACAATTATTGAACAGCAAAAAAGACCGCTCCGAAAATGTGATGATCGTAGACTTGGTTAGAAATGATCTTTCGAGAAGCTGTGTACCCGGTTCGGTGCAGGTAAAGGAGTTATTTGGAATCTATCCCTTTGCACAGGTCAACCATCTAATTTCTACAGTTACTGGCACTTTAGCCCCATCCTTCGACTTTGTGGATGCGCTAAAAAATGCTTTCCCAATGGGATCGATGACCGGAGCTCCTAAAATCCGAAGTATGGAACTGATCGAAATGTACGAACAGTCCAAACGGGGGCTTTACTCTGGAGCCGTCGGCTATATTACACCAGAAGGAGATTTTGATTTTAATGTAGTCATTCGGAGTATGTTGTATGATGCTGATGGTCGTTATCTTTCTTTTCAGGTAGGCGGTGCCATCGTAATCAATTCTGTTCCAGAACTGGAATACGCGGAGTGTCTGCTTAAAGTAGCGGGGATTCGTCGAGCGCTGTGTGATGGAAAAGAGCGTTTTAAAGATTAATGATTATTTCCATCTATCTCACAACTCTGTCTAGTTTTTGCGTGTTATCATATAATCTGTTCTTTACGCTGCTATTTATTAGCAAACTGAGCGTCCCCTCGACCAATTACCTTCTCGTTTTTGCTTAATTTTGTTTTATCATGAATATCTACTTCAACGATACAGTGGCATTTTTGCGGAAGCTAACCATTCGGCGGCTTTGGAACATCACTAAGGTGTTTGTCTCCTTCTACGTGACCAAATGGACGCGTAAACCTATCCAGTGGGGAATGCCAATGACCATCAGTATGGAACCGACGACCGCTTGTAACTTGCGGTGTCCGGAATGTCCCAGCGGATTACGTGCATTTAGTCGACCTACGGGAAATCTAAAAGAGGATTTTTTCAGAGATACTATCAACGAGTTGCACAAAGAGTTACTGTACTTAATTTTCTATTTTCAGGGCGAACCTTATATCAATCCAAAGTTCCTGGAAATGGTGAAATACGCGGACGAAAAAGGGATTTACACCATTACTTCTACCAATGCTCATTTTCTTAACGATGAGAATGCCCGTAAAACGATTGAATCCGGTTTGAATCGACTGATCATTTCGGTAGATGGAACGACCCAGGAGGTTTACGAAAATTACCGAAAAGAAGGTAAACTCGAAAATGTCCTCATGGGTGCGCGAAACGTAGTCAAGTGGAAAAAGAAATTAAATTCTAAAACACCACACATTATCTTTCAGTTTTTGGTGGTTAAACCAAACGAACATCAGATTCCAGAAATTTATAAACTGGCGGAAGAAGTCGGTGTTGACGAAGTAA
>Ga0209187_1002512_pt1 | contig 17242 bp, 15 predicted proteins | sample BantaG_FD_187430 | JGI IMG/M metagenome (GOLD analysis project Ga0209187, IMG submission 187430) | Marine algal microbial communities from Bantry Bay, Ireland - BantryBay_4 metaG (SPAdes) (version 2) | ecosystem: Host-associated > Algae > Red algae > Unclassified | place: Bantry Bay, Ireland... | reverse complement strand
GATACCTCGAATTTCTATCTTGGGGCTGACACCCCAAGTTAGTGAAGTTCACCCCTTCGGGGCTATCAAACAAAATAAAATTTGTGCGAAATTCAGAACCAATCACCCCTGCTTTGGAGGGGGCTGGTGGGAGGATTTTCGGCTGTTTTTCCTCCCCCCAACCCCCTCCAAAGGGGGAGATAGTTCGTGCTTTCTCTTTAAATTTCGTCATAAATAACTAATAATCAATAAAATACAGTTTAAATAAAATTGTTGTTCAGTAGAATATGTTTTATAAGTATTTATAAATAAAACTATAATCACATGGCGACTGAAGTAGCCTGTACGATTAAACTACTTTTAAATCATGAACGCACCACCAAATTACCTATTCACTTCCGAGCGACTTGGCTTCCGCAATTGGGTCGAAGCAGACCTTGATGCTTTTGTTCTTATGAATGAAGACCCGGATGTGATGGAATTTTTCCCAAGAACTCTGACACGAGAAATGTCCTTGAAGCTCATGCAAAGGCTTGCACAACAATTTGAAGAAAAGCAATATACTTACTTTGCAGTAGATAAACTTGATACCGGAGAGTGTATTGGATTTACGGGGCTATGTCAGCAAACTTATGAGGCAGACTTTACACCTTGTGTCGATATTGGTTGGCGATTATCAAAACATTTTTGGGGAAATGGCTACGCTACCGAAGGCGCAAAGCGATGCCTTCAATATGCTTTTGAAACATTGAACTTAGAAAAGATATACGCCGTAGCTTCCGCTATAAATGTGAAATCTATACATGTTATGGAGAAGATTGGAATGAAAAAAGCAGGTACTTTCATTCATTCTGAAATAAAAGATAACGAGAGATTAAGAGATTGTGTATGGTATGAAATTTCACCATGAGACATTCATACCTCACCTCGAATGACATGATTATTTCACTTCTATCTCTTTCACCAAAGTCTTAGAAAAGGTATTGACAACAACCGTATAATTGCCTTTTTTATATTCATTATAATCCAATTCGTACAAAGTATTGTCTGGTAAATCAGCAAAGGAGAGAACAGTCAGGCAGGAAAAAAATACGCTCAAAAGAGCTACTTGAAAACTCATAAGTGTAAACATTAAAATGGTTAGTGAAAGAAATTAAATAAATTGTTCCATAAATAATATACAAAATTTAATTGGCTCAACTCCATATTTTACGGGAATCGTATATGTATTAATTTAACTTTGGGAGATATGCTTACTCGTCGGACATTTTTAAAATGTCAGACGAGAAGTTTTCCCTTTATAATTTTAAAATATTTTTATTTTCAACTATATAAAACGCTGTTATTTAATAAAATATAAAACGCTGTCGTCTGACATTTTGTAAATGTCCGACGACTTACTGCCACCAAAACTATTATTCAAGAACAAATTTCAGCACTTTTTAATAAATAAATAAATAATTATTAAATATTATTCCCGTAGAATGTGAAGTTGAACTATTTAATTTTCATAAATTGCGCTAAAAAAATCCTTATTTCAGTAGCCCCTTAGTACATTGTTTATTAAATTTCTTATCGTTTTTGACGTTTATTTTGAAATGAATCGACCCAAAAATGACGCGAATACTTACTGTATTTAAGGAGTTTTCTTGGGAAGAGTCGTTTTAAAAGAAATACTCAAAAACATAAAGAAATTTATTAAACAATGTACTTAGAAGGAGAAAAAACAAGTATGATGGAACAAGTTATTTATTTTCTTTCACATATTGGAAATACACGCAAGTTTATTGCGTATATTACTCCAAATTACAAAGTAAAAGTGCAATATTGTGTATGTTTTGAAATTGGTCGTAATAAAAGAGAGATAAAAAAATGACAGATACAAGAAAAGTTGGAATTATTGGCATCGGACCCAGAGGTGGGTATGCAACTGAGAGATTAATTCTTGAATTAGTTAAGCAAAAGAGCTTTTCTAATATTCATCTGTCACTCTTCGAATCGACAGGAAACTTTGGGAGTGGACAAGTCTATAATTTACAGCAAAACTCATCGAATTGGATAAATATCACGGAGCGAATATTGGAGTTGAATAATCGAGAAGCAATTGATACGAGTACTTTAAGCATCCCATTATTTCCTTCCTATCACGAATGGATTGAAAAAGATTTTAATACACTTTCTATTGATACCATAGATACTTATCCTCCTCGTGCTCATATAGGAAAATACTTATCTCAAAGATTTCAATCGCTGACCAAACCATTAATCAACTCAAATATCGTTTCTCTGTATAACGAACGAGTAAAAGAGGTAAATTGGCTAAATAATAATAAAATTCAAATAACCACCAGTAGTAATACTTATGTGGAGTTCGATGAAATACTGTTGACCATTGGACATCAATTAACAGAACTATCTCAACAGATAAAGGATTGGAGTGAATTTGTTGATGGCAAAACAAACATAAACCTTTTTAAAGCACCTTATCCAGTTGCTGATTATCTGCACCATGAAAATCTAAGCAATAAAAGTGTAATCGGAATTCGAGGTTTTGGACTGGCGATGATAGATGTTGTGAGGGCAATAGCTGAAAATTTTGGTAGATTTGTTAATGAAGATAAGCAAACACAATCTTGTTCTTTTCAAGCAGAAAAGGAAATTAAAAATATGTTCGTTCCGTTTTCACTCGATGGATTACCGCCCTCTCCTAAGCCTTTAAATGCCAGAATAGACAAGTGGTTTGAACCATCTGAAGCAGCTATATTAAACTTTGAGCAACAAATTGGAGATAAACAAACTCAGGAGGAAGCAGAAACCCCACATTTTCTGATTGCAGCTTTTGCGCCTATTGCCGCAGCTATTTACTCAGAACTACCTAATGCTATTAATCCTCAAAACATGTCAAAAACAGCCATTGAAAATTTAATCATCCGATGGTTGGAAGACCAAAGTTATAAACACTCGCTTTTTATCCCGAACAAACAACCCGCAAGAAAAAGTATGGAAGAATTTGTAGAGATGGCTATTGGACAAGGAGCAATAAGTTTAGACTATTGCATTGGACAGGTGTGGCGACATTGTCAACCTTCTATTTATAAAACGCTATCATTTAATAATTGTTCAGACAGCGTTTTCGCCAAAATAATTGCCTTAGACGAATCGACAAAAAGGTACTCTTACGGACCTCCTGTAAAAAGTATTCAGCAATTATTAGCTTTGGTAGAAGCAGGTGTCTTAAATTTGGATTTTATTAATGACCCGAATATTGAATTAACAAAAGAGGGTTGGCGATTCCACATTGATAGTCAATCAATCATTGCAACTATTATGATTGATTCGGTTTTGGATGCTCCCCAAATTAAATCAGTCAAGTCATCCATCGTTAAAAATATGCTCGTTGATGATTTGATAAAGGTCGTTCATGATAATTTGGGTGTGAAGACAGATAAATGTGGTTACTTGATTTCACAAAATAAAGATAAAAAGATACCTATAGCACTGCTTGGAAGATTGGCAAAGGGTACTATCATTGGTGTAGATGCCATTTTAGAATGTTTCGGTTCACGCCCTCAACAATGGGCAGAACAAGCAGCAAAAAATCATATTGATTGGTTAAGTAAAAGAAATTAAATAAGCAAATGGAAAAAATATTTGAATGTAGTGTTGATGATGTTATACGAATTCTGGGTTCAGCGATAATAGTATATATCTTAATTATCGTTTATATCCGTATTTTGGGCAAACGCTCCACATCAGAACTTAACAACTTCGACTGGATTGTAACGGTTTCAGTAGGTTCAATAGTCGCCTCTACGGTAATACTGAAAGACATTTCTGTTACGGAAGGAGCGATAGGTATTTTTATTTTAATGATATTACAATTCATTGTTACAAAATTCATGTACCAATCTGAATCATTTAGGGAAGTAGTAAAATCGACCCCTCAATTATTACTTTTTGAAGGAGAGTTTATAGATGAAAATATGAAAAAGGAAAGGATATTAAAACCAGAAGTTTATGCGGCAATTAGGCAAAGTGGCTTAAAATCAGTAAAACAAATCTATGCAATTGTATTAGAAACAAATTCTAAAATGAGCGTCATACCGAATGAAAATTCTGATAAAATCGGTTTTTCGCTAAGTGATGTACAAGGATTACCCGATGGGCTAAAAGATGATTTGGAAAATCGGACAGATGAAAATGCTGTGACCAATAAAAGCTAAAATGTCAATAACGGCTAAACGCTGCTACTGCGTTTAGTCAGACCGTTAGCATCAATTTAAAACTAAAAAACAACATCCCACACCTAAAAATCGTTTATATTAGCGTACTCATAAACAGAAACAAAAACAGTATGCGTCTGACGATAAAACTACTTATATTAATACCATTATTATTTATTTTTGCTTGCAAATATTCGGAGAAAATCCGCGATGGGCAGACTGCCTATGAGCGCAAACAATACGCCGAGGCTGTCAAGCTATTTGGAAAAGAATTTACGAAAAATAAAGGGAGCGACAAGGCAAGAACCGCCTTTTTTATTGGCAGGTCTTACTTGCAAATCAACGAAAGTGAAAAAGCGACGGAGTGGTTCAAAAAGGCTTGGGATTTGAACTATGGCGCAGCTGCCATGTACCAATACGCTCGCACGATGAAGCAATTGGAACGCTATAAGGAAGCTGCCGAAGCCTTTAAATCCTACGGCAGAGAAGCGGGTGAAATGCGTCGCGTACAAGCCGAAATCAAAGCTTGCGAACAGGCTGCCCAATGGCTTGCCGATGCCCCCGACAATGAATTTCAACTCCAAAAACGAAGCTTCAATAGCCCTGTATCTGACTATGCACCAGCCTTTTATGACCAACAAATCATATTTACATCAGATAGAAATGTCGCCGAAGGAGATGATATTTACAAGTGGACTGGCAAGGATTTTTCGGATTTATTTATCGTCAATGAAACAGGGAATGTAGTCACTTTTTCGGAACTCAATAGCGAATACAACGAGGGCACAATTACTTTCAACAGCACTTATACGACGGCATATTTTACCCGATGTGGTAGCGATAAAAAGGATGGTACAGATTATTGTAAAATTGTTTTTAGTAAAAAAGACAGAGAAGGAAATTGGACAAAACCAAAGGTTTGCGGTTTCGTGACTGACAAGGCAAATTACGCACATCCTTACCTCGCAGATGATGACAAAACGCTGTACTTTTCTTCCGATGTCAATGGCTTTGGTGGAGCAGATATTTTCAAAGTCGTGCGTACAGAGCGTGGTTGGTCGCGCCCGAATAATCTGGGTGATGCGGTCAATACGCCAAAGGATGAGAAGTTTCCTTTTCGGTATAAGGACACGCTCTATTTTGCCTCTGACGGACATACGGGCATGGGCGGATTGGATATTTTTAAAGTAAAAAAAGTAAAAGGTACTTGGCGTGATACCAAAAATTTGCGCGCGCCAATGAACTCCGGTGAAGATGACTTTGGTTTGATTTTAAGAGAAAAAACAGAGGGCAATACACGCCAAATCGAAGGTTATTTGTCCTCGACTCGCAAAGGTGGCGAAGGTAAAGACGACATTTATTATTTCACTAAAAAATATATCGCGCCTCCTCCCCCACCGCCGATTGATACGATTATTCCACCACCAATTGACACCGTCATACCACCGCCAGAAATAGTTTATACCTTTAATCTGGAAGGCACGGTACTCGTCAAACAGTACGCCAATGATGACCCGAACAGCAACATCATTGATTCACTACCTGCACAAAATGCACGAGTAAATATTTCTTTTTTAAATAAAAATAAAACGACTACGGCAGACGAATTTGGTAAATTTAAATTGGAACTCGACGAAGAAGCGGACTACTTTTTCTTAGCATCAAAGGAGGGCTATCTGAATAATTCGGCGCGACTATCGACCAAAGGCGAAAAGGACGAAAACGAAGCCAATAAGAATTTTGAAGTGACGATTGTATTGGATAAAATTTTCAAAGACAAAGAAATTACCCTCGAAAATATCTACTACGATTACGATAAATGGAACATCAGACCCGATGCCGAACCTTCGCTGAATTTGCTCATTAAAGTACTGAATGAAAATCCCACAATTCGCATACAGCTCTCCTCGCATACCGACTGCCGAGGCAAGGACGACTACAACAGAGACCTCAGTGCAAAACGCGCACAATCTGCCGTTAATTATTTGATTGTCAATGGAATAGAAGCCTCGCGCCTATATGCACAAGGCTACGGCGAAGAACGCCCGGACATAGATTGTGATTGTACAAAATGTACCGAAGACGAGCATCAAGCCAACCGACGAACAACATTTAAAGTAGTAGAGTAGCGTAAAATACTGTTGCCTGACATTTTCAAAATGTCCGCCAACTCGCACCACCGGGAAGATGTGGTATCTATACAGGATTTTTCAACATCACATCAATAATCCCCGTAAAACTTTCGGCTTTGAGCGAAGCCCCGCCGATAAGTCCGCCATCTACATCCGCTTGACCAAAAAGAGCTTCGGCATTGCTCGGTTTGCAACTACCACCATATAATATGGTCGTCATATCTGCCGTATCCTTATCATATTGTTGCCCAACTAAATCGCGAATAGCAGCGTGCATCGTCTGCGCCTGTTCGGGTGTAGCCGTCTTGCCCGTACCTATCGCCCAGACGGGTTCATAGGCAATAATGACCTTTGAAAAATCACTTTGATTAAGATGAAAAAGGCTTTCGCGCAATTGCGTAGCCACATGCGCTTCATGCGTACCCGCCTCGCGTATGTCAAGTGCTTCACCACAACAAAATATAGGTATAAGTCCGACTTCCAATGCTTTATTGACCTTTTCTGTAAGAAAAGTATGGCTTTCGCCAAAATATTTACGTCGCTCCGAGTGTCCGATTAAAACGTATTCACAGCCCACATCGCGGAGCATTTCAGGCGCGGTTTCTCCCGTATATGCACCCGATATTTGTGTGTAACAGTTCTGTGCGCCGACACCAAAAGTCGTCTTATTTTCTTCCCATACATCACTTGCACAAGAAGCCAAATAAGGAAAAGGCGGACAAATAACAACCTTAATATGTTCCGGTATCGAGTGGTCAGAAATATACTCATTAATGTCATTGGTGAGTTCGATAGCTTCTCTGTGATTGAGGTTCATTTTCCAATTTCCTGCGACGATTTTATGACGTGTCTTACTCATACGAATGTGATTAATTTGTACAGGCAACTTCAGTCGCCTTGTCTCAAAAACACAAATATATTATTTTATTGAAAGAAGGCGGTATAATTGGAATTCTTTTGTGATTTAATAAGAACGAAATAATTGAGTTGGGCATCTTGGGCAGTTTTTTGCCCTTATTTCTTTGCGAAATGACTGATTTTCATATATTTTAACTATCGATGTGTAACTTTGAAGAAACGAAAAAATGGAAAAACAAGGTAATAATCTTCCACAATTCCAATTCAAGGACAAACCGCCTCTTTCTTACCCAAAAACTTCGGAGGAGTTCGTAGAATATACAAATCAAGAATAGCTTTAGCGCGGGCAAGGTATTCGCGCAGAACAGGTTGGTCAAATCCCTTCGGTGATTTGGCATTATAGGCGATGACATCTAAATCATAATGTTTGCCGACAAAGGCAGCGCGGTAGTTGTGAAAGCGTTGAGAAATGACCGTGATACTATTTTGTTGAAACACCTCTTTGCTACGTACCACCGAGTCCAAAGTACGAAATCCGGCATAATCCAAGACGATATTATCTTCGGGTACACCGAGTTTGATAAGTGCATTTTGCAGGTCGCGAGGTTCATTATAACTACGATGCCGATTATCTCCACTTACAATAAAACACTTCACCTTTCCGGCTTTATAAAGTTCGTAAGCTGCCCTCACGCGGTAGGTAAAATACAGGTTACTACGTCCGCTCGACACCCTTTTACTCGTACCGAGTACCAGACCAATATCATTGGCAGGAATGTCATCAATATTATCGTACAAACGACTTTCATTCGTCCCAACAATCCATACATTGGCAAGAAATAAAAGCAGTAATCCGGCAAGGCATAGCTGTGTACCTCTTTTCAAACTCCACTTTAATAATGACCACATTTTCAGCATAATATACGATTTGACATCCGGATTATTTTTACAAAAATCATGCTAATCTTAACGAAATAAATCGTATTTTTATATTAATATTTTTCCTTGATAAATAATTGACAAAAAACATACGTTAAAATTTATAATTCCTCTGAATATTGGACTCCTTTGAATCCTGCTCATTCGACCAAACATATCGCTCAATTAGAATATAACGATATAGTGATTTATACGGAAATGAAATGATAAAAGAAACTTCGTAATGACTGCTTTAGCTGTCAAGTTAGTGACAATTATTTTCACAAACACTTGTTTTTGAATTGATTAAAAAATGAAATAAAACATACTTGACAGCTAAAGCAGTCATTACGAAACTAACATTTAAGTGGTTTTTGATAAAATTAAAAATTTGTCCTACACTCTTGCTCTTGATAAACTTTGATTTTGTGCTTAAATCCGCTATTTTTGTACCTTGATTGAGCAAACAATGAAAGTTTACAGAAACCTCTCTTCACTTCCTGATTTTCAGAATACAGTGGTCACTATTGGCTCTTATGATGGCGTACATAGCGGTCATCAAGAGATATTACGGCAAGTGAACCAACTGGCAGAAGACATCGGCGGAGAAAGTGTTTTGGTGACATTTCATCCACACCCACGCCTTGTCGTCAACCCAGACGACACTTCACTCAAACTCATCACAACGATAGACGAAAAAATCAACTTACTCAGCCAATTTGGTATTCAAAATATCGTAGTAGCTCCTTTCACAAAGGCTTTTTCCCAGCAATCTCCTGATGATTACATTCGCCATTTTTTGGTTGATAAAATTCGTCCGGCACGAATAGTTATTGGTTATGACCACCACTTTGGCAAACGTCGTAAAGGGAATATTGACTACCTCAGAAAGTTTGAACATCAATTTAATTATAAAGTACAAGAAATTGAAAAACAGGCAGTTGACGACATTGTTGTAAGTTCTACTAAAATACGAAACAGCATACTCATCGGCGATATTAAAACGGCAACTTCTCTACTCAATCACCCTTTTACAGTAAATGGTCGCGTAGTACGCGGTAAGCAAATCGGTAATACGATAGGCTTTCCAACTGCCAATATTACGATTGAAAATCGACACAAAATCATTCCGGCAGACGGTGTGTATGCAGCACATATTTTTTACGATAATAAAACCTACACTTCGATGTTGTATATTGGTCGTTCTTTGGATAATCAATACAAAACACTTGAAGTTAATATTTTTGATTTTAATGAAAATATTTACGATAAAAACTTAACAGTTGAGTTTGTCGGAAGAATACGCGGTGACATTCGTTTTGAAGGTATAGAAACCCTCAAAAAACAACTTGCCGAAGATAAAGATAACGTAATGCGATTTTTTAAATCGCTTTAGTAGATGGGTTTAAAAATCGCACTATTTATTGAGCTTGAACTTGATACTTGAATTTGCACTTACTTATGCCTTCAATAGCAGTCGTCATTTTAAATTATAACGGAAAACATCACTTGCAGAAATTTTTACCTTCTGTGCTGTCAAGTGTGTATTTGGGGGTGGAAATATGGGTGGCAGATAATGGTTCTACGGATGATTCGATTGCTTTTCTACAAGAAAAATATCCTACGATACGATTGATTCAATTACCTGAAAATTACGGTTTTGCAGAAGGTTACAATCAAGCCTTGCAACAAGTAGAAGCGGATTATTATGTACTGCTCAATTCGGATGTAGAAACGCCGGAAGGTTGGATACAACCGATTGTTGATATGATGGAAAATGACGCTACGATTGCTGCTGCCCAACCTAAAATTTTGGATTATGCGGACAAGCATTTATTTGAACATGCAGGTGCTGCGGGTGGTTGGATGGATAATCTCGGCTATCCTTTTTGTCGCGGACGTATCTTGTTTCATCGTGAAGTTGACGAAGGGCAATATGATGAAGTACAAGAGATATTTTGGGCGAGTGGTGCAGCGATGTTTGTTCGTGCAAAACTGTATCACGAAGCAGGTGGTTTGGATGGTGATTTTTTTGCACACATGGAAGAGATTGATTTGTGTTGGCGACTTAAACGATTGGGTTACAAGGTAGTAGCACAGCCTAAGTCGATTGTTTATCATGTAGGCGGCGGAACATTGGACGCAGAAAACCCTCGTAAAACCTATTTGAATTTCCGGAATAGTCTGGTCACATTAGTTAAAAACGAAAGCACCGGACGTTTATTTGGATTGATACTGATGAGGCTGATACTTGACGGTGTAGCAGGTGTCCGCTTTCTGACGGAAGGCAAATTTCGGCATATATGGGCGATTCTTAGAGCGCATTTTTATTTCTATTTTTCTATTTTTAAAACCATAAAAAAACGACGAAACATTCGTAGAATGATTCAACAAAAAAGTATTGGCAAAGCCAATACGGAAGGTATTTATCGTGGTAGTATCGTTTGGAGTTTTTTTATTAAAAAAAGAAAAACATTTGTAAAGATGGTGGACGGTGAACGGCGAACGACAGACGGCGAACGACAGACGATGGACGATCGACGGTAGAAAGTATCTTTTCATCCTTAAATGAGAGGGATTCATCTAATGATTTTTATAAAACAAAAAAACTTTCATACATTTGATTGTCATTAATTTGTATAGGCGATTTCAATCGACCTGTGCGATTAAAATAAAAACTCAAAAAGAACTGTCTTGCTGAACTTGTTTCAGCATCTCCCGGACAATGAAAACCTATTTTAAATAGAAGCTACTACCTAAAATCGTGCTTGTAGTTTGGGAGATTCTGAAATAAATTCAGAAAGACGTTTTCTTTTTTGGGAAGTAAAGGGTGTTTACTTTTAATCGCCTGTACGAGGTTCAAATTAGCAATTTATTTATATCACCAATCAAAGAAAACAAATGCTATTTTTTAGATTTTTTACGGAGAGTATTGCGATGGCTTTTCAGCAATTGGCTGCAAATAAGCTACGGTCGTTTTTGTCGCTATTGGGGATTACGATAGGGATATGGAGTATTATTTCGGTCTTGTCGGCGGTGGACTCTTTGGAGTTAAACATTAGAAGTAGTTTTGATAAGTTGGGTGATGATGTGGTGTATTTGGATAAGTTTAGTTGGGGACAAGACCCTGGTAAGACTTACTGGAAATGGATGCGCTATCCTGAACCGAATTATGATGATTATGAAGCAATCACAGCAAATGTAAAATCTGCCGAAATTACCTCTTATGCTGCCGTAGTTGGCTCGAAGACAGTAGAATACAAATCTAGTGATGTTTCTGGTGTACCCTTTCTGGCAACTACTTACGATTTTTCCAAGATGTTTAGTTTTAACTTTGAACAAGGGCGATATTTTACGCGAGGCGAACATCATACGGGAGTCAACAGCGTCGTTATGGGAGCAGTGGTAGCAGAGAAGCTCTTTGGAAGTAGAGACCCTGTCGGTAAACGAATTAAGGTGATGGGACGTAAATATACGGTCATCGGTGTACTTAAAAAAGAAGGGAACAACCTATTGAGTGTTATGAATTTTGACGAAGTGGTGATGATTCCCGTACCGACGGCACAGAAATTTATGAACGTCAAACGAAGTCGCAATACCTTCGTTAATGCCAAAGCTGGTGACGGATATTCGATGGATCAACTCGAAGGAGAAATCACGGCAGCAGTGCGCGCCGACCGCCGATTACGTCCTAAAGAGGAAAGTAATTTTGCCCTAAACAAACTCTCTATTCTTTCCAATGCCTTTGACAGCCTGTTCGGAGTTATCAGTACGGTCGGTTGGATTATCGGCGGTTTTGCGATTGTTGTGGGCGGTTTTGGTGTAGCGAATATTATGTTTGTTTCGGTCAAAGAACGCACCAATATCATTGGCATCAAAAAAGCACTTGGCGCAAAACGTTATGTCATCTTACTGGAGTTTTTGATAGAATCCATTACCTTATGTTTGATAGGTGGAGCGATGGGCTTGCTGTTGGTTTATGGAGCTATTCAGTTGGCAAATATGGCTGATTTATTTACATTCATATTGACCACTCAAAATATTATTCTCGGAGCAGGTTTGTCTATGATTATCGGTGTGTTTGCCGGTTTTTTACCCGCTTTGCAAGCTGCTAATATGAATCCCGTGGATGCTATTAGATCTTAAAATAATGTAAAATGTAAAAGGAGCGATAGAATATGAAAAACATTATTTTAAAAAATTTATATTTATAAATATTTTAAATAAAAAAATACTCGCGCTATACCCTTTTAAATTTTACATTTATTATTCTACATTTTACATTCCTACAGCCGTTCTTCGTCTTCATAAGGAATATGCGGACGATAAGGTAGGAAGGGACTTTTGAGCAAATATCCTACATTGTCTATTTCACTTTTTTCCATGTGCGTATCCACGCCATATACGAGTTTTTTATTATCCACCACTACATAAGTCTGAAAGATTCTATCCCAAAAAGAGAAGATATTGCCATAATTTGTATCGCTGTATGGTTGGCGATAATGGTGGTGTACGCGGTGCATATTGGGCGTACAAACGACAAGCACAAGCGCATTGTCCAACCACTTGGGCATAGAGACATTTGAATGGTTAAATTGCGACATAACAAGCGATAACGATTGATACAAAAACACCATCCATATCGGCGCACCGGCAACTACAATTGCCAAAGTCGTGAACATAAACCTGATGACACTTTCGCCCGGATGATGGCGATTGGCGGTGGTCGTATCTACATGTTGGTCGGTATGATGAATGACATGAAATTTCCACATCCATTTGACATGATGTTCGATATAATGCGCCAGCCATGCGCCGACAAAATCCATCACCATTAAACCCACTAAAGCCGTTAATACGAAAGGCGCAGCAGACATCCACTGCATGATTCCGAAGCCATTGGTGACCACCCAATTTGAAGTCAAGACCAATATAAATGCCATCACAAAATTGACAATAACTGTCGTAAGGGTAAAGAAAATATTAAGCCCGGTGTGCTTTACACGATTGTATTTTTTTATGGAAAATAAAGGCGCAGCATTTTCTATTAATAAAAAAACAGCCAAACCACCGACCAGCAAGCCAGTACGGTGCAAAGTGGGCATATCCGAAAAGTAGGCAATGAAAGCATCCATATTAAGTGATTAATGAGTGAATTGTGAATGAGCGAATTTTGAATAAACAAGAAATCAAAAATAAGTATTTCTTTTAATAAATCAGAAGGTTTTAAGAATGTTTCTAAGGAAGCTTTATCGTCCATCGTCCATCTTCTGTCGTTCACCGTCTGCCATCATTTCACACTTCTCACCATTCTATCTTTACCGGACATATCTTTTTTAATAACAATATTTTCAAATCCGCCTTTTTCTAAAAGATGTTTTACATCTGTGCTATATTGTTCGTGAATTTCAAAATACAAAGCACCGCCTTCGTGCAAATGCTTTTGAGCGAAAGTCATAATATGGCGATAAAAAAGTAGCGGGTCATCATCAGGAACGAAAAGCGCGAGATGAGGTTCGTGCTGGAGTACATTCGACTGCATTTCAGCTTTATCTTTTTGTACAATATACGGCGGATTACTCACGATATAATCATAGATGGGCAGCGTAGCTGCCTTTTTATTATCCAAAATATCCATACAAATTAATTGGATGTCTATTCCAGTATGGGCTATATTTTTTTGCACAATTTCGATAGCTAATGGACTGACATCCAGTCCGGTAACTGCGGTTTTTGGTAGCTTTGATTGAAGTGTAAGAGCGATGCAGCCACTCCCTGTTCCAATGTCAATTAAGGTTTTTCCTATTCCTTCGGGGGCGATATTTTCAATATCGTTTTTTATCCATTGTACGAGTTCCTCCGTCTCTGGTCGCGGAATGAGAACATGCGGACTGACTTTGAATTTTAGACCATAAAAATCGGCTTCACCGAGTATATATTGGACGGGTTCGTGACTCAACAGACGTGATTGCATCTTATTGAGCAACGCAGCATGTCCACCATTTAATTCTTCATGCGTATGACGGTTTTTTAAAAAATCGACATCTTCAAAAATAATACGTGCAATACTCGCTGCCTCGCGTTGGTCGTATATCGTGCTTAGACTTTGTATGAGGTTAGTTTTGGCTTGTCCTATGGTCATTTGTTTTGGATAAGGTGAGTGGTGAACGGTGATTGGTGAACGGTGATTGGTGAACGGTGATTGGTTAAATGAACATCGTGATTGTTAGTTATCCTTTTACCAGTCACCAGTCACCAGTCACCAACTCACCTACGCCAACGACTGGTGCTAATGACTGCTTTCGGATAATCTGCGCCCAATTTGAGGTGCAAATCATCTTGCTCGGTCGTACTCAATGTATCTGGCTCATGTACTTTTTTTAGGGGGATTTCGGCGAGTTCGGGCAACCAAAGTTTGACGTATTCGCCTTGTGGGTCATAGCGTTTGGCTTGTGTGAGAATATTGAAATAACGGTCTTCGCGCGGGTCGCTACCAACTCCGGCTACATAATTCCAATTGCCCCAATTGCTACACACATCATAGTCAATCAATAGCGATTCAAAATACTCGGCACCGATTTGCCAATTCACTTTCAGGTCGTGTACCAAAAAGCTGGCTACATTCTGTCGTCCGCGATTTGACATGAAGCCTGTGAGATTGAGCTCGCGCATATTGGCATCAATAAAAGGTAAGCCCGTTCGCGCCTCTCGCCAGATACGAAACTTCGCCATATCGTCTTTCAAGTCTTTATTTTCCTGCGCTTTCGTACCGCCTTTTTGAAAGATGTCATTACCGTGTTTTTTGCCCATTAAACGGAAAAAATCTCGCCAAAGCAACTCAAAAAACAACCAATAAGTTGATTTGTTTTTTGTGCGCCCTTGTTCGTATTTTTTTATTTCTGCATGAACTTTTTTCGGAGAAATGCAGCCTTGCGCCAGCCATGATGAGAGTTTGGAAGAGTAATCCCCACCGATTAAACCGTTGCGTGTTTCTTTATAATTTCTAATTAGATCGGTCTCCCACAGGTAGTAATTCAATCTTTCTAAAGCAACTGTCTCTCCACCTTTAAAAGGAAGTACAGCGCGTTTGTCTTGTTTGAAATTTTCATGTCCGAAATCTTTAAGTTTGGGCATTTCGCCAGCATCTAAACTCACACTCATTGGCAAAATTCGAGTGGGCGTGGGGAGCGGTTCGCGTATGGGCACATAGCGTTCGACCTCTTTACGAAACTGTGTGAAAATATCAGGCGAGTGCGACACAGGGAAAGGTAAATCTTGTGTATAATACAACATTTTGCCTCTGAAAAAGTGAATTTCCATACCATCTTTCCAGAGGTTGCGTTCGAGCGCATCTTGCACATATAGTTCTTCTTGCATGCGCTCTCGATTGCAAAAAACCCAACTGGCACGAGTGTTTTTGGCAATTTCATAAATCACTTCTTCGGGTTTGCCCACACGCACGATCAGCTCTGTCCCCAATTCTCTGAACGAATTTCTCAAATCTTGCACACACTCTATCACGAATTTGCTACGATATTTGCCTGTTTTAGCAAAGCCATATCGTGTTTTACCTTTGAAGGTACGCTCATCAAATACATAGACCGGGATGATTTCATCGCCCCGCTCCAAAGCATAGTCTAAGGCTTCGTTATCGTGTATGCGTAAGTCTTGTCTGAACCAGACAATAATTCGTTTTCGTGATGGTGCGTCTTTCATAACAACCCTATTGTGTCAAATATTAAATACCTAACAAGGTAAAACATTTTTAGTTGAATGAAAAACGATATTAAAAGGAAGAAGAAATATTTAATTGGATGTAAATTGTAGAAAGAAATGGCAGTCCATCAGATGTAATGCTGCCGTTCTAAATTAAATTGCCAAAAGAACCATCCGATAACTTTCACAGGCATTAAAATGAAGAGCAACGAAATTATGCGAAGGACTTTCTAACACATTTATCAATAATCCATTTTTCTAATATAAAATAAACATACCAACACCAAAAAAGCATCATAACATGAAGGACATCATTTTCTGAAAACCATATACCTTGTTTCCAAAATTGCTGGGTATAGCCATTGACGGCATACCAATAATAAGCACCAAAAACCGCCGCCAACAATCCCCAACAAATCAAAAGGCGGACTAAGATAGGCGAAGGAGATTTTTTATATTGAAAAATATTTAAAGCAATAATGACAAAATAAGCAGGGAGCGTAGCCAGTATCATCCCTTCAAAAGAGACCAAAAAAGCATTGGGTAAAAATGCCCCTACCAGACAAACGACGGTGTAAATCAACGTGCTACACAAGGCATATATCCGACTCCATTTTTGCCCTTTTGCAGACATACACGAATAGGAAATCGCGATGAGCAAAGCCCCCACTCCGGCAACAGTCAAGATGTTGTATGTCACTTCCCACCAACTGGTCAAGGAGCAGATAGCCTTTCCCGCACATTTTATCTCGTAAGCAAATGCCTGAAAACTCGTTCCTGCGGCAGCAGCACCCAGTCCGCCCAACAACAATGAAATCGCCCACCAATATCTTGATTTTTGCCCATTTCGAGTTTTGTAAAAATAGTAGGCTATCCAAAAGGTCAGCGCGGATAGAAGATAGACCAATATACTGGAAGACGGCTGATTGATAATAATATTTTTATACGTCCAACAAGGTTGATGCTGACACCATCCGGCTGGTAAAACAGGCGGTGTATGGTGCAATCGCTCTATATTCCGACAGCTACTTACGCCCAGCAAAGTAAGTATTAAAATGGTACTCATGTCGTATTTTTTCGTCATTTTGTATGGGTGCAGGACAAATCTTTAATTTTACATTGAAATGAGTCTGATCCAAAGCCCTGTAATGACAGCTAAAGCAGTCATTACAAGACACTCATTTGAACAAGTTTTTTTACAAAATTAAAGATTTGTCCTGTACCCCTGAGAAAGTGTAACGATTACATTTTGACAGTATTTTATACAAAAACTCTCCTTGCATTTGAAAATCAGCAGTTTCCGCTTTGACAATTAGATGACAAAGTATTATTTTAGCGACTATGAAGACATCAACTTATGAAAGGAATCGAAAAAGTATAACAATGGACGGTGAAATCGCCTCCTTACGTAGATTG
>Ga0209187_1002511_pt1 | contig 17248 bp, 14 predicted proteins | sample BantaG_FD_187430 | JGI IMG/M metagenome (GOLD analysis project Ga0209187, IMG submission 187430) | Marine algal microbial communities from Bantry Bay, Ireland - BantryBay_4 metaG (SPAdes) (version 2) | ecosystem: Host-associated > Algae > Red algae > Unclassified | place: Bantry Bay, Ireland... | reverse complement strand
TACTACTAAGTACACTGTTTCACAAATTTATTTACTTTTTTGAGTATTTCTTTTAAAATGACTCTTCACCAAAAAATCCTTAAATACAGTGAGTATTCGCGTCATTTTTGATTCGATTCATTTCAAAATAAACGTCAAAAAATGTAAATAAATTTATAAAACAGTGTACTAAGGAACGACGCAAAAATAAATTCAGATTTTGGAATAAAGTCTAATGTTTTGTTAAATGCTGCTTGTGCTACGATGTTTTCAGTATTTTTGCACGAAAGAAGAGAGAGATAAGCGAAGATATTTGAATAGAGGATGCACATTAAAAAGCTATATTTTTTCAATATGTAGAGAGAATTCATGAATTCTCTCTACATATCGGGCGGCAAACACAAATCAAGGAATCACGATATTATATGATTAATTTTGAAAAAAATACTATCCCAAAAACATGCTCACGTCTCGCGTCTCGTGTCTTACGTCTCTTCTCTCCACTTACGTCTTGCGTCTCTTGTCTCACGTCTCTGTTCTCTGTTCTCTGTTCTCTCGCCTTTGCCCAAAGTCCGCCGCCGCCCGGTCAATTTGGTGAAATAGACACCCTTTCTTTGCGCGATACCATTCCTTTTGACGCGCCTGATACTTCGGCAGTTAAGTTTTTTTATGCCAATGATTTTACACCGCAGCGCATCGTGGATACCCTCGAAAAAGTACGTTTTTACGACCCTGTTTTTAATCAAAAATACGGTTATTATTCGTTGGGAGATTTGGGTTCGGCGCATCGACAATCCGTTTATCAGCCACGCGAACGGGAAGGGATTGATTTGGGGTTTCATCACTACGATTTACATTTAAAAAAAGCGCACGACCTTCGTTTTTTCAATACTTCACATCCTTATTCTCAGTTTGCCTATTCGGCAGGGGCGACTCAGGAAGAGGGCTTTATCAATGCCATTTTTACTCAAAATCTTACTCCAAATTTTAATGCCTCTGTTGACTACTCGCGCATCGTACATAGGGGGGCGTATGAGAGCCAGCGCGTGCGCCACACCAACTTGGGCATATCGGCATGGTATCGTACGCCGAATGATCGCTACTATGGCTTGCTCACTTGGGCGGGCAATTCCATTAAGCAACAAAATAACGGTGGCATACAAGGCGATAGCCTACTCACTGACTCAAATTTTGACGGCAGCCGCGACCTCATCCCCGTTCGCCTCAACGAAACCGCACAAACCGAATACGACCACGACGAATTCGTTTATACCCAATATTTTAATATTTTCCGCAAGCGGAATAGTCAGCAGTCTGTCAGTCCGCCGTCCGCAGTTGGTGATTCGTTGTTCGTTACTCGTGATTCGTTATCCGTTATTCGTGATTCGTTGTCTCGTGATTCGTTGTTCGTTACTCGTGATTCGTTATTCGTGATTCGTGATTCGTTGTCTCGTGATTCGTTATCCGTAAGTCGCGATTCGCTAAGCCTATTGGCTCGTGATTCGTCTGCCGTCCGCCCTCCGCCGTCTGCCGTCAATCGTCCGCTGCCCTTAGTTGGGCTTGATTCGTCTGCCGTCCGCCGTTTGTCGTCCACCGTTCACGGTCCACCGTCTTTAGGGACAGGTTTTTCGCATTGTTTTCGGTACAAACGGGAGCGATTAAAGTCTTTCGACGCTGACCCGACGCCGAGTTCGGATGCAGATTTTTATGGTATTTTTAGGACAAATGAACGCGGGCTTCGCCATTTTGTGAATGTACGTAAATTTGAAAATCGTTTTGGCGCATTTTTATTTTTAGGGAAGAATGATGAATTTCGTTTTGAACCTGCCTTGACCCATGCTTTCGTTGTTTTAGACCAAGAACCGCAGGATTCGACGATGCAAGAATTGCGCGTTTCGGCGAACTTGGAGACTTCGATTGCCAATGTTTTTGATTTGGATGCTTATGCTCATTATGAATTGGGCGCGAACTTTGGTGATTACCTATTAAAAGGAAGTGCAAGGCTAAAATTGGGCAAATTGGGACAACTCGAGGGGCAAATTTTACAGCATCAGTACGCACCTAATCTCATCCAATATCGTTTGTTTATTTCGCAAGAAGCCGTTTGGGAAAATGATTTTAAAAAGACAAATGAAACCAATTTTAGGGTACAATATCATTTGCCGACCATAAAATCAGGGAAGAAATTGGAGGTTGATATTAGCGGCGGATTAGAAAATCATTTATTGAGTAATTTTATTTATTACGATACTTTGGCGATGCCTGTACAGGCGGATGGATTGAAAAATGTAGCGCAAGTTTTTGCGGAAGCCAATATTCGTTTTGGAAAAATTTATACAGAAAATAAAATCGTCGTGCAGCAAACGAGCGATGAATATTTGCGTTTGCCACGCCTTTGGTCGCAGCATAGTTTGTACTTTCAGGGCTTTGTATTCAAATCAGCGGCACTGCTGCGCATGGGCGTAGATATGCGTTATCAGTCCAATTTGAAATTCGACGATTGGTGGGCATTAACGGGGCAATTTTATAGGCAAAATGATCAAACTTTCATTTCCCAACCCATAACTGATGTATTTTTATCGTTCAAAGTTAATCGCTTTCGTACCTTTGTCAAATTGGGTAATGCCTTTCAGCCGCTTGCCTTTTCTACGCGCCTTGTCGCGCCTGATTATCCGACGCGAGATATGTATTTTCGCTTTGGGTTGACCTGGGCTTTCATGGACTGAAAGCAATGCGATAATGAGAATGAATGAATGAACGTAAGGTGAGCTTCCAGCTCGTCGTTTGGGTACGACGAGCTGGAAGCTCACCTTACATTTGTGACATCCCAAAATGTAGAAATAAACAAAACTTTATCACAAAATGTTAAGGTACTGAAAAAAAAGCAATCTATGACAATAACGCCGATACAGCGATTTTGGAGCTTATTAAAACCTTATAAATTCGAACTGCGTCAGATATATGCTTATGCCATTTTTATTGGTTTTGTCAACCTGACTCTACCGCTAGGCATACAAGCTATTGTTAATTATTTGCAGACTGGAGAAGTTACTTCCGGATGGTTGGTTTTGGTCGGTTTTGTACTCTTTGGAATTGCGGTGACGGGTATTTTGCAAGTCCTTCAATTGCGTGTCGTGGAGAATATTCAGCAAGACCTTTTTGCACGTTCTGGCTTCGAGTTTGCCTATCGAATACCGGAGATAAAATTCTTGCAACTCGATAAAGTACACGCCCCTGAACTCGCTAATCGCTTTTTTGATACCCTTACTATCCAAAAAGGTTTGCCCAAAATTTTGATAGATTTTTCGCTGGCAGCGTTTCAGATTGTATTTGGATTGGTACTCTTGGCGGTCTATAGCCCGTACTTCATTATCATGGGTTTTGCTTTGGTTCTTATTTTGTGGATGATTATTCGAATTACAGGTCCAGACGGTCTAAAAACAAGCCTAACAGAGAGCAGGTATAAATACAATCTGGCGCACTGGTTAGAAGAAATTGCACGAGTCAATCGCAGCTTCAAAATAACGACGGATTCGAAGTTGCACCTTTCGAAAGCTGACGATATTATTGTTCGTTATTTGAACGCAAGGGAGTCACACTTTGGGGTCTTGATTAATCAGTTTCGATATTTTATTGCCTTCAAGGTTTTGTTGGCAGCTTCGCTGCTTTTACTAGGCGGATATTTGGTATTTAATGAACGTATGAATATCGGTCAATTCGTCGCCGCAGAGATTATCATTATTCTCGTCATAAATTCTGTCGAAAAAATTATTCGTCTGATTGATGTGATTTATGATGTACTGACGGCACTCGAAAAAATCGGTTATGTAACCGATCTCTTACTTGATACTAACGAAGGGACTGCACTCATCACCTCGGCAGGAGGTATTAGCATCAGAGCAGAGGGTATTGCCTTTAATTTTCCCGATAGTCCACAGCCTATTTTTGAAAAACTTTCTTTCAACTTGCCCAAATCATCAAAGGTACTTTTGACGGGTGCTTCGGGCAGTGGTAAGACGGTTTTATTACAAGTTTTGGCAGGCATACACAGCCTAAGTGACGGTGTATTGTATTTTAATGGTTTGCCTTTTAATAATTATAATCACAAAAAACTCTACCAACATGTAGGCGTAGCGTTCTCGACCAATCAAATATTTGAAGGTACATTCCGCGAAAATATAACGATGGGCAGAGATATTTCTGAACGAAAAATTTCGGCAGTCATGGATTTGCTTCAACTCAATAAATACTTCGTACACCGTCCGCAGGGGCTTAATGGTGTCGTGGATAGCGGCGGACGCACGATACCGCGTAGCATGATTCAAAAGATGCTCATTGCACGTATCATTATCAATGAACCTAAATTACTCGTGATGGAAGACCCCTTGCAATTCATTGAAAATCAAGAGAAAAAACGTATTGTCGATTATTTGACCGACGCACAACGCCCGTGGACGCTTATCGTGGTTTCGGATTTTGATTATTGGCGAGAAAAAACAACGCAAGTTATTGATTTGAGAGAAACGTAAGTGAAAGAAATTAAATAAATTGTTCCATAATGCGCCGTAATTTTTTCTTCTAAAGAATTCAAAAAATCGTTGCATAGCCATAGCTACGGAACTATTTTTTGTGTTTTTTAGAAGAGAAAAGAACAAGCATAATGGGGCAAGTTATTTATTTTCTTTCACTAAAACGATTTTACACAAATTAGAAACCTCATCGTAGGGACAGGGCATGCCCTATCCCTACGATGAGGCGATATTCGGAACAATTTAGGGTTCTTTGACAATTTTTGCAAAAAAGCCCGTCCCCTCCTCCAATGTGGTTTTAACCCATTGTCGTTCAGCTATTTATTGCAATGGGCTAAAGCCACATTGGAGGAAAATGCAAAAATTGTCAAAGAACCAATTTATTTTAGACTTTATTTAGGAATATTTTGTATGCAGCTAACATTGTCTTTTTCCGATACTCTTCCCCTATTTTTCGCTTCGTACCGTAGGGTATGCAGCTCAAAATGAGACTCGATTATCGAAAAAATACAAAATTCCATGCATACAAAATATTCCTAAATAAAGTCTTTTGAAAACAATCCATTTTCCTAAACAAAACTTATGCAATTAAAACAGCTGAATTTTTACTCCTTTTTTACCAAGTATTCACTTATGGAGGAATATGGGTTTAGTTCAGGGCTGCTCAGTCGTTTGTTTAGAAAAATATTGCCTGTTGTTCCCGATAAAAATACGGTAGAATACGTGCTACTCCACGAAGCGGATGCGGTTGATTCGGTATTGTCTGCGTTAGATTTGGAGCGTATATCGGATAGTGCGATTGCCAAACAATTGGATTTGAGTATTAAGGCTCTTTGCTCCAAAGTCATTGCATTTGGGTTGGATAGCAACATTAAAGGGAAGTATAATTTTCTTGCATTAGATTCGGCACCTTTTGAAGATTTATTGGAGAAAATAAATTATCTGACCGGATGTAAAAGGGAAGAAACCCTGATATTGACCGCTTCTTTGGAAGCGATAGATGTGTTGATTATTAATTTACGAAAAAATAAAAACAAGATAGGAACGAACTTTCACCTTACGATGACCACAAGAAGAATGCTCGAATACACCAATCGTATTAAAGAGTTACTTGATTTAAAACTAAATATTAACTCAAAAAAACATTGGGAAAATATATTGACCACATTTATTGAATATTCAAAATACAAAAACAGTATCAGACGTTATATCGGGCGACATTCTGATTTGGTCGCGCTCGAAATCGTAGAACACACCTCGAATAGAGGAGGAAAATATATTGCAGAAGGTAGAAAAGAGTATTGGAGTTTCTTCTATAAATCGCTATTTGGAGGGGGCATTATCGCAGTATTCGCGCTCTTTAAAATTGCTATTGACGCTTATCAATTCGGACAATTTAGCAACGCATTTTTATTTAGCCTAAATTATGCACTTTGTTTTATAGTCGTCAAAGAATTGGGCGGTATCATCGCAACAAAACAACCGGCTATGACAGCATCTAGGATAGCCAAAGATATAGACAAACAAAACGACCTCAAAATTGATTCCATTAAAAGTATTACGACTCTTGTGGGAAAAGTTTTCAGAAGTCAGTTCATCTCTATCTTAGGAAATTTTTTAATGGCACTGACGCTTGCTTGCCTTATTATGTATTTTTTTCACACATTTGGCTTCGAAAATTTCACTAAAATTGTCAAGCCCGAGTATCTGATTAAAAACGCTGTTCCGACACCCAAATTATTTTTCTTTGCCGCGATTGCCGGTTTTTTTCTGGCACTGTCCGGCTTAATTTCTGGTTATATTGAAAATAAAGTAGTCGCTTCAAACATTCCGTACCGCATTTTCAATAATCAACTGTTTTTAAGGAGCAAACGACTGGCAAATTTTGTAGAAAAAAAAGCGGGTGCCTTATTAGGAAATATATGCCTTGGCTTTTTTCTGGGTACTGCGTTTTTATTGAGTAACTTACTGCCTTTTCAAATAGATATTAGGCACATAGCCTTTAGCTCGGCGAATGTAGGCTACGCCATTACGAATTACGATTTTGATACCAACACCATATTATTCGCTTTGCTGGGTGTCCTCTTAATTGGATTCGTAAATCTTATAGTGAGTTTTTCCATTACACTCTATTTAGCCTTAAAATCAAGAGGGGCAAGTTTTAGATTAATCCCCAAACTGATGATGACCATTTCAAAAAACTTTTTCCGGCAGGGATGAATCGTAATGTCGTTATTCGTGTGTTCGTTATTCGTGTATTCGTTATTCGTGTATTCGTTATTCGTGTATTCGTGTACTCGTTATTCGTTATTCGTGTAAATTATTTTCGCTATGCGAAAATATCGTAGGATAACGGATAACGGATAACGAATCAACGGATAACGAATAACGGATAACGAATAACGAATCAACGAATAACGAATAACGAATCAACGGATAACGAATAACGAATCAACGAATCAACGAATAACGGATAACGAATCAACGAATAACGAATAACGAATCAACGAATCAACGAATAACGAATAAACGACATCATGTTAAATATTTCCGAAAATAGCATTACACCTTATGTTCGGTTAGAGGAATTTCGTGCATTTAATGTACTGAAAAAAAGCCGTATTCGACGACTACCGCTTATACTGACCATATTGTTTTTGGTCGGCATATTCCTATGTATGTTCTTGCCTTGGACGCAAAATATCAATTCCAAAGGCTACGTCACCACGCGGCTACCTTCGCAACGTCCGCAAGCCATTCAATCCGTCATTTCCGGGCGATTGGACAAATGGTATGTGCGCGAGGGCGACTTTGTAGAACTCGGTGATACGATCGCATTCCTATCTGAAATTAAAAGTGAATACTTTGACCCTCAACTCGTTGTACGAACCTCCGAACAGGTCGATGCCAAATCACAGAGCATCAAATCTTATGGCAGCAAAGTCAAAGCACTTGACCAGCAATACACTGCATTGGAGGCAACATTGGAACTGAAACGCGAGCAAATTCGCAATAAAATAGAACAAGGACGCTATAAAATCGCGATGGACAGCATCGACCTGACTGCCTACCGCACCAACCTCGAAATCGCTGACAATCAATACAATCGTATCAAAGAACTTTACGAAAAAGGACTCAAAACCCTGTCGGATTTACAAGAAAAAGACCTCAAACGCCAACAAACCGCCGCAAAAGTAACGGTGCAGGAAAATAAATTGCTCAATACTCGCAACGAACTCATGAACTCTTTCATTGAGCTTTCGACCGCTACACAGGAGTACGCTGATAAACTCGCCAAGTCCCAATCTGACCGCCAATCGGCAGTCTCTGCAAGACTCGAAAGCGTCGCCGCGACCTCCAAACTCCAAAGCCAACTCAGCAATTATAGCGAACGCCAACAGTTTTACTACATCACCGCCCCGCAGTCGGGTTACATCACCAAAACCATCAAAAAAGGCATTGGCGAAATCATCAAAGAAGGCGCAGATTTAGCAACGATAATGCCTTCTGATTACGATTTTGCTGTAGAGGTTTATCTCAAGCCGCAAGATACGCCGCTGCTTGATACCTCCGAACAAGTTCGCTTGCGTTTTGATGGCTGGCCCGCGCTCGTGATTAGCGGTTGGCCCGAATCTTCTACGGGTATTTTTTCGGGAAAAATATTTGCCATCGACCGCTTTATTAGCGATAATGGCTACTATCGTGTCCTCGTCGTACCTGATGAAACGGACGAAAAAGACTGGCCCAAAGAACTTCGTGTAGGTACTGGTGTACAGTCATTTATCCTCCTAAATGATGTTCCAATTTGGTACGAACTCTGGCGACAACTCAATGGTTTTCCGCCCGATTTTTATGACGCTGAAAAAAAGAAAAAGAAAAATATGGAAAATGTGAAACTCAAAGCACCATTGAAATCTGTGAAATAGGCGGGTTTCGAGTTGCGAGTTATACTTTTTTTTACATAGCAAAAAACTAACCCGAAAACCCAAAACCCGAAACTAAAATAATATGAAATTTTACACACGAAAACTCATCAAACCCGGCGACCTCAACGCCCGAAATACCCTATTTGGCGGTGCATTATTGCGTTGGATAGACGAAGAGGCGGGCATTTATACCATGACGAAATTGGACTCTCGCGAAGTCGTTACCAAGTATATATCCGAGATTAATTTTGTCAGTTCGGCAGCGCAAGGCGATGTCATCGAGATTGGTCTGCAATTCAAAAAAATCGGTGGAACTTCCATCACATTCTCCTGCGAAGTACGCAACGTATTTAGTAAACAAACCATCATTAAAATCGAAAACATTGTCTTTGTAAATGTCGATAAACAAGGCAAACCCAAGCCGCATGGCAAGACGTTGGATAATATTCACCTGACGAATCATCCGTAGTGCGTAGCATGGTGCTTCCAGCCCGTGCCGCATTAGTTTGCAGCAGATGTGTAGCACGGACTGTCAAGTACCAATTTACGGTGAATTAGATACGAAAATGAAGCAATTAGTACGTAAAATAGGGGGTGTCTTTTTATTTTTAATGAGCTGGTATCCAAATATTTCCGCACAAACAACAGCGGATACATTGGCTTACGATGAATATATAAATTACATCCTCCAATACCATCCCTTAGCACGTCAGGCAAATTTAAAATTGGACTTGGCGGCGGCAAATCAGCTCGCAGCGCGTGGCAATCTCGACCCAAAAATTAGTGCCGATTGGACGGGAAAAGATTTTGACGACAAAATATATTATAATATTTTTCAAACTAAATTCCAAATTCCTACACGCATGGGTTTGGACATCACAGGCGGCTACGAGTACGGAAAGGGCGACTTTTTGAACCCCGAAAATAAGACCAACAAATACGGCTTGGTCAACCTCGGTGTAGAAGTCAATCTACTGCAAGGACTTTGGGTCAATGAACGCCGCACTCAATTCGAACAAGCCGAAATATTTGCCCAACTATCTGAAAATCAACGCCAAATCATGCTCAATGAATTGGTCTACTTTGCATCTTTGGCATATTTGAATTGGCAACGATACGAAGCGTTTGAGGTTATTTTTGAGGAAAATATCGAACTTGCCGAGGCTTATTTCGACAATACAAAAGCCGCCTACCTCAACGGCGAAAAAGCCGCCATTGACACCCTCGAAGCACAAATTATTCGACAAGATGCTATTACACTCCAACAATATAATTTAGCCAATCTAACGAAAGCAAAATACACGGTAGAGAATTTTTTGTGGTACGAAAATGCGCCCATTGAACTGCGTCCCGATATTTTTCCACAAAATTATAGAGGGCTATTGCGACCTGATCTGCCTGAATTTGCCCCTATACAACTCACTGAAAACCACCCAATTTTACTCGAAAAAATCAATAAAATGTCGATGAAAGAGGTCGATATTCGCCTCAAACGCGAAAAACTCAAACCCAAACTCAAAGCAAAATACAATCCTTTACTCGCTACGACAGATGAAGGTCGCGCTATCAATTACACGCCTTTGGAGGCAAAATGGGGCGTGGCATTTTCGATGCCCATCCCGATGCGTAGCGAGCGAGCAGATGTCCAACGCAGCGAAATCGCGCTACAAGAAATCGCCCTAGATTTGGATGATAAACGCAACGAACTCCTCAATAAAATCGAAAATAGTTGGGCGCAACTCGCCATCAATACCCAACAAATTGATTTTCAAGAACAAAATGTCGAAAACTATCTGCGTTTATTGGAAGGCGAAAATGAAAAATTCCTATTCGGCGAAAGTTCCGTTTTTCTCATCAACAAACGACAAGAAAAATACATCAACGGGCGATTAAAATTGATTGACCTATTAGTTAAACAACAAATATTGCGCTTAGAATATCGCTATTTCGCAGGCGCACCATAACGCAAACGTACAGACGACTTTAGTCGCCATGCCTGCAATTTATTATTTATAATAATTTGAAAATAAAAAAATATTATTTTGGTTCTTTGACAAATTCAGTGAAGTGAATATTAATTTGGGCGTATCCCTCTCCTTATCAGTCGAGGGTCGGGCTATCTGGCACTCTCTCCGCTACGCTGCGTTCAAACAACACCTCCTATCCCTTACGCAAAAAACGAGCAATCACTGGATTTGTCAAAGAACCATTATTTTTAACATGGCGATTAAAATCGCCTGTACGAGTTCGCGTTACGGTAAACAAAAGCCTTTTTCATTTGTCTTAACTCTTGTTCATACAGACATTTATTACGCATAAAAAAATGACCAATTACGCGACTACAGCATTAGTTTTGCCCAAAATACACGTCCATTCCGGGAAGGTAGCTTGGCGCAGCCCGTCCAATCTTGCACTCGTCAAATATTGGGGCAAATACGGTAGGCAACTTCCTAAAAATCCGTCGATTAGCTTTACCCTAAACAATGCTTTCACGGAAACGAGCGTAGAATACACACCCAATTTGAGCGGCAAAAAAGGCATCAATTTGGAGTTTTATTTTGAGGAAAAACAAAACGAAGCCTTTCGCCTCAAGCAAGTCAAATTCCTCGAATCCATACAAGATATTTTCCCTTTTTTATCTCAATTAAACTTCACGATTCGTTCGCACAATTCCTTTCCACATTCGGCGGGTATTGCGTCATCGGCATCAAGTATGAGTGCATTGGCTTTATGCCTGTGTAACATCGAAAAAAAGCTGTTTGGAACGCTCCAAAATGAAGCGGAATTTTTGAAAAAAGCCAGCTTTGTTTCGCGGCTCGGTTCGGGGAGTGCTTGTCGGTCAATGTACCCTGTGATGGCGGTTTGGGGTGAAGGCATAGAGGGCAGTTCTAATCTGTACGCCGTGCCGCACGCCGCGCAAACGCACGAGGTTTTTCATACCTTTCACGACGATATTTTGATTATTAGCAAGAGCGAAAAAAGCGTCAGTAGTCGCGCCGGACACGCACTCATGGAAGGTAATGCCTACGCAGACATTCGCTACGCACAAGCACACGCACGCCTGCATATGCTCATACACGCACTACGCGAGGGCGACCTCAAAACTTTCGGCGAAATCACTGAAAATGAAGCACTTACGCTACATGCATTAATGATGACTTCTGAGCCATCGTACTTACTGATGGAAGCCAATTCTTTGGCAGCGATTAATAAAGTTCGCGACTTTAGAGCGGATACGAATGTGCCACTCTATTTCAGTTTGGATGCCGGTCCCAATCTGCATTTGCTCTATCCGGACGCCCACAAAATCGACGTTCAAAATTTTATCGAAAATGAATTAAAACCGCTTTGCGAAGACGGCAAATATATCCCGGATATGGTCGGGCAAGGCGCAGAATTAATGATTAATGGTTAACGATTAATGATTAATTACTCGTTACTAAGTGCGTAAAAGCAGTACATCAACTCATCAACTCGACAACTCAACAATTCGTTCAATATGAGAATTTCAGTATTTAGAAAAGCACATTTTAATGCGGCGCATCGGCTGCATAACCCCAATTGGTCGGACGAGAAAAATACGGAAGTATTTGGACTGTGTAATAATCCGAATTATCATGGGCATAATTACGAATTGGAGGTGAAAGTCACGGGTGAAGTGGACCCGGAAACTGGTTTTTTAATTAATCTAAATGACCTACGCGACATCATCAAACGCGAAGTAGAAAACCGCTACGATCACAAAAATCTCAATATAGAAGTCGAAGAATTTAAAAACCTAAACCCTACGGCAGAGCATATTTGCTACATGATTTGGAAGAATATGCGACCGCATTTGAAGGAGAAGTATGACCTGCATATCAGGCTGTATGAGACACCGCGTAATTTTGTGGAATATCCAGCGGTGTAAAAATGCGATAATGCATAGATGGTGAAATGCTATAATACAATGAGTGAATGTTTTTAATGAAAATTGATAAAAGATGGTACTACGGCGAAAGCTGTGGATCAGAAAATATTGAGCTCTGATTTCGCTCGAAAATTCGCCTAAAAGCGGCTGAAATTTTGCAAATAGTAGGCGAGTTTAAACAAATTTTCGAGCAGATTTCGGATTACTCACGATTTTCGCCGTAGTGCCTAAAGATAAATAGGTAGCAACGACGCACTTACACCATTTTCACCTTGTATTCGGCGAGGTGTTTTATGGATATGTCTAAATATCTTTGATTGGAAAACATTGACCTTTTTCTGTCATTCCATTGATTGAGTTCTTGCGATATAGCTTCTTTGTCTAAAGTATTCGTTTTTTTAGATATAAAATCTACGGATGACAGCAATTCCAGAGAAAAATCCGAATAGAAGCCGGTTAGAAATGCTGTGGTTTTAGTGGCTATTTCTGTAAGGTTTTCATCTTCTGATACGACTTTGAGCACGTCTCCATATCCATCGCCAACCAATGTTAGGGGGTCAAAAGGTTTTTTATTCATGTCGCTATATCCCATTAAATAACTTCCATTCAAAGCATTTAATACATATCGGACTTTTCCGGAATAGGGTCCATAAAATTTAGGTTCAAATGATAGTTTGAAGTATTTTTTTGCGCCAAATCGTTGTAAGAAGTAACAAATTTTTTCACATGAAAACTCCGAGACATATTCACCGCTTTTGATTAAATCAAAAAGCACAAATAACAGTAAAGCCCTTGCTTTGGTTAGTTTAACTCTTTCTTTTTTAAGTTTTTCAACAATTTTGCTGTTGGGTTCATAGACAACAATTTCAGTATCTAATGTGCCTAATTTTTCTTCAATAATTTTTTTAACATTTTCCCATTGCAAACCACCATTCCCTGAACCCAGTGGTGGAATGGCTATACTTTTGATGCCCGATTCCTCAATAATTTTTATAAGGTCAGTCAATCCTTCTGTGATGTATGAATACTCAGAAGGCTTACGCCAATGTTTTTTTGTAGGAAAGTTGATGATTATCTTTTCTCCGGTATCAATATTTTTATCTGCGTACACAAATACTTTTCCAACTTCAATTTCGCCTTTTTTGCAAGCATTTTGATAGGCTTTGAAGTTATTAGGATATGCTTTTTTAAACTGCAAAGCAATGCCTTTACCCATTATACCAACGGTATTTACGGTATTGACTAAAGCATCTGTATCCGAGTCGAAAATATTTCCTTTTGTATATTTAATCATAACTGCACCTACTTAACTGATTATAAATATTCTATTTTGACATAATTTAATAATAAGCATTAGGAATAATCTTAATGATACTGCCATCAACCCCAAATTTAATCATTTTTTCTTTAGCAGTTTCATTATAAACTCCGTATCTTCTAATGCATTGCACCGGCACATCATCTTGTACTAAAAACTCGGCTTGTTTTTTACGTTTTGCATCCAAATTTTCCTGACCACCCCAATACTTGGATTTTATTGCTTTCCAATCTATTATTTCGCTAATTTCATTCACCTTTTCCGAATCGTAAAACGTGGTGAAATGGTCTGTGGCATGTCCGTCAGTAAAATAGAATCTCAAATTATTAGCTATTATAGATTTTAACGAACAAGCAATATATACGATGTCTTGAGGTTTTTGTTCTTTCGCAAAATTGCCCCCAACTTGAATAACATATAGCATTGGCATTCTCACTCCAAAATAGAAAGGTATAAAATCTCCCAATGTAATTAACGTTGCCTTAGCACCGAATAAGTCTCCATTATCAACTGTTGCTTGTTTTCCACCTCTATTGTCAATCAGTGATTTATCTCCAATGGCTTGAAACGCAGGATTTGCATGAATAGAACTTTTTTGGGTGATTCCATGACTCAGTACATGTGAAATATTTTTTATATGCGTAATTCTATAAAGAAATATTTTTTCAATTTCCATTCATCAATTTTTATAGGTTCTTTCAATGCCGACCAAATCACTACTAAATATTTTTTTATTTTTAATTCATACAAATATAAACGATTGAGCACACATATACAAGTTCTAATAACGAATAGTAAACGAATATTATTAAACGGACTTTTAGGGAGGCGTAAAATAAATTTTGTATTTTGTCTCCTTGGTATCAGGAATTAAATAAATGTATATTCTCGACTTGTTTTTTTTCCTTTACACTTCACCAAATTTTCCTTAAATACAGTGAGCATTCGCGTCAAATTTGGTTCGTCTAAAGAAAAAATAACGACGCGAAGAATGTACATTTATTTAATTCCTGATACTTACATTGTATTTAAAATACTTAACGAAGAAAAATGATTTCAAAATCCGCATTAAAGTTCCTCAAAGACCTCGGCGATAACAACAATCGCGACTGGTTTGCAGCGCATAAACCAACTTTCAAAGCGCATGAAACAGACGTAAAAGCGTTTTTTCAGGCGGTGAATGATAGGTTGATGCAGCACGACCATATCGAACGGCATCGGGTGTATCGTATCTATCGGGATGTGCGTTTTTCGAAAGATAAATTGCCGTATAAGACCTACTTTGGCGGTAGCTTTGTACGTGCAACGGCAGCCCTGCGCGGCGGTTATTTTATGAGTATAGAACCGGGAAATAAAAGTGTGGTCGGTGGCGGTTTTTATTCGCCAAATTCGGCAGATTTGAAACGCATTCGTAAGGAATTTGAATTTGACGATACCGAAATTCGTAGTATTTTGACTGATAAAACCTTCATCTCAACTTTCGGCACACTACAAGGCAATGGCGTCAAAACTGCGCCACGGGGCTTCGATATTGAGCATCGGGCGATTGATTTAATCCGAAAAAAACAATTCTACGTGATGAAAAATTTTACAGATAAAGAAGTGACACAAGCCGATTTTATCGAAAAAGTAAATGATACTTATCTCGCCGTGCGTCCGTTTTTCGATTATATGAGTGCTATTTTGACAACGGATTTGAATGGGGAGAGTTTGTTGAAGTAGGTTTTTACCACTAAGCTCACTAAGGACACAGAGGTCGAACTAACGCAGAAGAAAACGAAGGTTTTATAAAGGTATTTTTTGAAGCGTAGAGAAAATTCATGAATTTTCTCTACGCTTCAAAACACCTAGAATAAATAAAATAAATGGTCAATTCCGAAGAATTTTCTTAGATGCCTTCGTTCCCTTCTGCGTTAGTTCGACTTTCGTGTCCTTAATGAACTTAGTGGTAAAAACCTGAATTTCACTCTCCTCTACCCGGATCATCTTCCGGCTTTTCGTAATTCGGTGATTTTGCCCTAAATATACGAATATATCGTTTCGGATTGAGGCGAATATCTTGCATCAGCAATTGAAGGTCGAGCGCAGCCTCGTTGACATTATTATAGAGTTTGGCTTCGTCGTTCATCAATTGAGAGATAGAACCGTCGCCGTCTTTGACTTTCGCGAGGATGTCATCAACGCCAGAAATGGCTTTATCTGCCTTGTCGAGTGTACTTTTTACCTTTTCGACAGTCGAACTGAGCGCACCGTCTATGCCGTCAACGGTTTTATTCAATTTACTTTTTAGGTTCAAGCTATTGATATCACTTGTGAATGTCTCTGCGCCTGCGAGTACTCGGTCGAGTTGCTCTTTAGTGGATTTGAGGTTGGATGTCGCGCCTTCGAGGTTGACGATGGTTTTGGCGATATTATCGGTCGAACCATCAAGCAATTTATCCAATTTTCGTGAGCTGCGATTTAGATTTTTCAAGATACTTTGCATATCCGCAAAACTCTCGCCGATGGCTTCGCTTTCATCCGAAAACTTGACATTCATCGAGTCCATAGCTGCCGAAAGTGCAGATGAAACAGCGTCTTTGGTTTCATCAATCGTCGAAGACATATCGCCTGTAAACGAAGTGAGAAAACTCGTCACATTGCCTTGCAGCGTATCGCCCGATTGGACGCAATTGTTCTTACAAAGCGATTCTATCAACAAGCGCACCCCCTTCTCACCGAGCGGCGATATGGTATAAATATCCGCGACCACATCCTTTGGCAATCTCAAATCGCGGTCAAGGCTCAACTCCACCCAAATATCAAGATTATCAAGAATTTGTACGTCGATGACAGAACCTACTTGTACGCCATTGACCGTCACGGGTGCAGGCGGTGCCAGCCCATTCACTTGGTCATACACGATATAGTACGTACCTGTACGCTTAAAAAGGTCATTTCCTTTGAGGAAATTAAAACCGTACACAAAAACAAATATGGCGATAAGTGCCAAAACAGCCACTCTTACCTCGTTGGAAATTTTCATTTATTAGTCCATTGTCGATAGTCGATAGTCCATAGCTAAAGCAGGATGGTCATTGACTGTCGTAAAATTTTGTACAAAAGTAGGCAATCTAATTGAATGAATGAATTTTGAATGAATGAGTGAATGAATCGCGTGTAAATAATTCATTCATTCACTCATTCATTAATATTGTAGCATTATCGCATTCAAATAATTCACTCACTCACTCACTCACTCATTCATTCATTCATTCATTCATTCATTCATTCATTCATTCATTCATTCATTCATTCATTCATTCATTCATTCATTCATAAATCACTATACGAATGTGCGATATAATCTGTTTTGTTTATTTCAAAAAATGCGGCATATTGGCGACATTGTGCTTGCAATCTTTCTGCGCCTATTTTTCCCGTTTTACCAATCGCTTCCACTTCAATAAACGTTCCCAATCCTTCCACAGTATCAAAATGAAACTTCACATTTTCGACAAAATAAATCTTGCGTCGCTTTTCTACGACTACTTTTACGCCCATTGTTGTCGTTAATATTGCTTTCAACGCTGCGTCGGGTGCGTGT
>Ga0209187_1002510_pt1 | contig 17251 bp, 14 predicted proteins | sample BantaG_FD_187430 | JGI IMG/M metagenome (GOLD analysis project Ga0209187, IMG submission 187430) | Marine algal microbial communities from Bantry Bay, Ireland - BantryBay_4 metaG (SPAdes) (version 2) | ecosystem: Host-associated > Algae > Red algae > Unclassified | place: Bantry Bay, Ireland... | reverse complement strand
ATTACAGGTGGTCTGCCACGTGTGGCCGAGCTGTTCGAAGCCCGTCGTCCAAAAGATGATGCGGTCATCGCTGACCTCGACGGTAAAATTGAATTTACGCGCGACTATAAAAATAAGCGTAAGGTTCAAATCACGCCGGAAGACGAAGATGCAGAACCGTCCACATTCCTCATCGCCAAAGGCAAGCATATGCTCGTCGCGGATGGTGATAAGGTCAAGAAGGGCGACTACCTCATCGACGGCAATCCGGCCCCGCATGACATCCTGTCTATTATGGGTGTCGAAGCGCTGGCTGAATATCTCGTCGATGAAGTCCAAGGCGTTTACCGTCTGCAGGGCGTGCCAATTAACGACAAACATATTGAAGTTATCGTGCGTCAAATGCTTCAGAAAGTTGAAGTCTCCGATCCCGGCGACACGACTTTGTTGAAAAATGAGCAAATGGATAAAATCGAGTTCAATAAGGTCAATGCGGCCTTGCTGGCCAAGGACAAAAACGCGGCTCCAGCCGTTGCCGGACCTGTCTTGCTCGGCATTACCAAAGCCTCACTGCAAACGCGCTCCTTCATCTCGGCGGCGTCTTTCCAGGAAACAACACGCGTCCTCACGGAAGCGTCTGTTCAGGGTAAGGAAGACATGCTCGAAGGCCTCAAAGAGAACGTCATTGTTGGACGTCTCATCCCGGCCGGCACAGGTAGTAATCTGCGGAAATATCAGAAGCTCGCCAATGAGCGTGACCAGAAATTCCTAGAAGAGCGCGCGGCAGCCGCCCCGGCCATCGAAGAATTCCCGGCCGATATTCCTGATGATGCATAGAGCCGCATAGGTCAGATAAGAATAAAGAAGCCGCTTCAAAATTCGGAGCGGCTTTTTTGTTGGCGTATTCTCCCGTATATTTATCCTCATCTTCATCTCGTCATCACAAGGCTTGTTCTTGTGACCCACTGGTAGATACTCTTGGATTGCAAGGAAAAGCCTGGCGATGACGGTATAAAATTGCGGATTGTTAGCTACAGGATATCCGCCACTTTATAAAAAAGTTGTTTCGTCTTTAGGGTGAGACTAATTAGTGTTCACTAATGACAGGGCCCAAACAAATTGAAATCGGAGATTGGAACACGCTGCTTGATGGCTCTGAATTACACATTTTAAGCGCGGGGTTTTCTCGTGACAATGAATGGGGTCTCGGAATAAAAAATGAGAAATACTACGAGGCGGATAACACTCATTTCCATAATCCCGATTTTACGCATTTGGTAGTTCGCGTGTTCAGTGAAACACTGGAAGCGATTTATCAGTTTCACTTCTACAATGTCGGCGCATTTAGAGTCTTAGACGAACACGGGATGCAAGAAATTATTGAAGCCCTGGAAGCAACCAACACCTATCCAACCTTCCGTGTTAGGCATCACGGTTGGTCAAAGGAGAGCCCTCTATCATTCCATATGGGCACGGAAGGTGGGTGGGCATACGTGATTATGACGGGATGGGATTGCGTGGAGGTCCTTTCAATCAATGAACCTCGGGTCGTTTTCGAATCTCAAGTGGAGCCCCAAGAGGGGCCGCTTCCTAACCCGTTCCTTGATGCTGCAAAGCACTAACCCCATGACCCAATATCTCGTCTATGACGTTTTCACCGACACACCCTTTGGCGGCAACCAACTCGCTGTGTTTCCGGATGCGACGAGCCTTCCTGAAGATAAACTTCAATCCATTGCTGCGGAGTTTAATTTCTCGGAAGTCACCTTTGTCTACCCGCCTCGCGATCCTGCCCATACGGCGCGTGTCAGAATATTCACGCCGACGTCCGAGGTTGATTTCGCGGGCCACCCGACTATCGGCACGCTGATCGCGTTGTTTGATTTGGGGGCTAGTTCGCCAATGGTGTTGGAACTGGGCGTTGGGCCAATCAAAGGGGAGGTCACGGAGGAAGGCGCGGCCTTCACCGCGATGCAAGGGCTAGACATCCTTGCGCATCCTGATCCGGCTCTCACTGCTGATGCGCTTGGGCTCCCGCAGTCAGCGATCGTCACGGAAACCCACGCGCCAATTCTGGCCAGTATGGGATTGCCCTTTGTTCTGGTGGAATTAGACAGCCGCGCGTCTCTCTCAGCCTGTTGCCCCGATATGGCAGCTATTCGGAAGGGAGCCGAACTACACCCAGCAAGCCATGACTTCGCAATCTTTGCCTATGTGAGAGACGGGGAGTTAATTGAGTCCCGTATGTTCGCCCCGCTCGATAACATACCGGAAGACCCGGCCACAGGCAGTGCGTCGGCGACCTTGGCCGCGCTCTTGACCCAGGTTTTCGGCGCAGCGCAATCACTCTCATTCACACAAGGCGTTGATATGGGGCGACGATCCTACATCAAGGCCGAGACAACCCAAGACCCGCTCACGGTGACAATAAAAGGCCAAGCGGTTCGCATGATGTCAGGACAGTTCATCATATAAAAACCCGGCACCGCGAAGATGCCGGGCTGGTATAATTTATCTTTCGACAGGGCAGGTCCCTGCAAAAGATGAACTCAGAAAATATTGGAAAAGCCAGTTTTCCAAACCTTAATCACTAATATTTAGCGAGATAGACGGGCGACAAATAGTGATTTACCGATTTTTTCAAAGGCTGCTGTCAGCGCAGATTGATCAGATGCATCAAAGAATTGACTCGTGGATGACGCACAATTTTTTAACATGTTTTTCGAGTTTTCATCATCAAAGTTATAAGCGACTGTCCAGACATCTATGTCCGCGGCTTTAATATTTTCACAAAGCTCGCTCGTCAGTGCATTCGCTTCTTGTTCTTTTTCACCCGTATGTTTTCCGTCGAGATATGGATCGCTAAGAGATAGGGTGTTTTTGCCATCGGTCATTAAAACCAAAGCTCGCTTTCGTTTTTCTTCCTTATTGGAGAGAGATTGAAAGGGCCTATCCGCATCCAGCATTCTCCAACCATTGATAAGCCCGACTGGAATGTAGGTATTTCCACTGGCCGATAAGCTACTGATTTTGGCTTTAACGGCGGTCATATCGTCTGTCAGCGTTAGGACCTCTTCTCCACACGTGGCTTCTAATACTCCCGGAATCTGTTGCCCGCGATAAGCGGCCGTCCTGTTATAAAGCCCGCTACGGGATCCAATACAGCCGTTCCACCGAATTTCTCGCGTATAAGCACTTGGGCAATATTCCACTTCAGGGCCTGTATTTTCATAGGCAGTGCAGTGTTCGTATGTTGTCGCAGTTGTGACGCCATCCGAAGTCGTATCACGGGATCTCGTTTCACGTTGTGTGCATGACCTGGGTTGATACATATAACATTCGCGGGCTGGAACATCGATAGACTCATCCGGGGGTACGCTGAGCCAGTTTTCACCTCTACGCGACAAGCCAACATTGACGTAATCCGCGAACGGCACCACGGCGACGCGCGTATCTGCGTCATACTTAGCAAATTGATCGACCAACACGGCTGAAGCGGCTTTTAGGCTGCTCATGTTTGCGCCGTCCATTGAACCGGTTCTATCCAATACAAGAGCTATATTAATAGGTATTTCTTCAGGAAATTTTGCCTCTGAAATAGCGCCTACCGGCATTTTGTTCTTGCCAACAAAACCCATCATTTTAGTGTCATAGATAGAGTTTACGTTAACAGTGACGCTGTCGTCAGTGATGATAATTTCCCAATCATAGACCAAATCACCTGTATTATTGGCACCCAAACTTGCTTCAACAAATTCTCTAATTTTGGCTTGATTTGTTTCCCCGGATGTTACCGCCGCGAGAGCAGCCGCATCAGCCATGCTTTGCATTTTGTTCTGTTGGCCTGACGCACCCGTTATATCAAGTGCGGCGGCAATGCCCAAAATAAGCACTCCCGAAGTTACGGCGAACATTAAACTGATATTACCGGCAGTATTTGAAAGATATTTTTTCAACATTTTATATTACCCAACATGACTGAGTTCAGACTCAACATAGAGACTGAATCAAATTTCTCTCCTATCCTAAGAGTTGAGCCGTGATTATTGGATGAAGAAACAGCCTTTATTTTGTTTAAAGACTTTCCGGTCTGAGGGATCACAATGAGGACTATAGTCGTGTTCTGACCTGCTTCTGCGTTAACCTAATTCAAGCAATATGCCCGGCGAATCTAGGTGAGTGGTCCTTGTATGGCACGCAGAAGAAAACCCGACATTACAAGGATGCCGGGTGAGCTAATTTCTTAATCTAAAAAGGCGAATGCCGCCGCAGCATTATTCAGCGACTTCGAACCCGCATTGGCGCTGCTCGCTTTTGAGCTGCTTGGTCAGGCGCACGGCGTTCTGCGCATAGGCTTCTGTGACAGAGCCGGAGTTGACATTTTTTCCGCGAAGCGTGCTAACGTTTTCGCAGAGATGAAACACCAGCTTTGAATCAGATTTCTCTTTGCCGGCTTTCGGGGCGATCCAATAGACCGTATCCATTCCGCCGGTTGCCTCTTCAACCGCTTCAGAATCGCGCGCGATGTCTTGGGCTTGTTCAGCGACAGCCGGGGAGCAGGCTGTGGTAGGCTGCTTGGCTTTAATTTGCGCCGCGCATTCATTCATGTCCTGCGTATATTGCTCGGTCGATGGCGGTTTAAAATCAATGCCGATCGTTGTCGCCAAAAGCGCCAAACCAACACCCACCGCACCGGCAATCTTCTTATTCTTTGGGTCCATATCCTTGTCTAAAAAGATCAGGGCGAGCAAAGGCAAGAAGGCAATGACCGTGATAATCGCGCCAAGCTGATTTTGAACAAAGAATTTTACGGGTTCTGCTTTCGTCGCGGGATCGTGGCGATTGGATTTTTTCCAAAGGATGCTGCCAAGTATCGCAAAAACAGCGATCACGACCAACAGACCGATCAGGAGAACAAGACCGCCGCTGTTGAAAGTATCCCTCAATAGCAAAACGATTGCTGCGATTTCAGTCCCAATCGCAACAAACCAGGACCCTCCCGCCATGAGGCGCAGTTTCTTGGCTTTGGCCTTTTGATCATTCGTGGCTTGCCAGGCTTTGGTGACATCCACCTCTGCCTCTGCGCCTGATGTTGGTTCAGTATCACTCATATCTTTCCCCTCCAGAAATTAAGTCCCGCAAATAGATTAACATAAACATGATGCCTGATAATAGCGATTTTTCTATGAGGTGAGGACAAGGCAAGCGGGCGTTATTTACGGTTCATCTTAATGTGGATGGGGGCTGATTTAAAAACCACGGCCATGCAGAGTAAGTCTGCAAATCATGTAGAAAAGGCCACTCTGGCAAAAGCATATGGGTATGATATGCTGTCTTCGTAACTGGCCCAATATAATGGCCGGAACTCGGAGATATGTATGAATCCCTTACACAAAATTGCCGTTCCGGTCTTGGCCTCGCTCTTGACCAGCGCCTGCGCAACAGGGCCTGCTGACCTGGATGTTGCGTCCCTGCATGACCGCATTCTGACGCTGGACACGCATATCGATATTCCGCTGACCTATATGAAGGAAATCAACCCGTCCAATGTAACGGGGTTGCAAGTTGATTTGCCAAAGCTGAGGCAGGGCAAACTCGATAGCGGATTTTGGATTGTCTACACACCGCAGGGCGAGTTAAATTACTCCGGGGTTAAAGCTGCGCAGGAAATCTCTGAAACGCGCCTCAAAGCGATCTGCGATATGACAAAGGCCTTTCCGTCGGTGGGTCTGGCCAAGACGGCCGCAGATGTGCGCCGTCTCGTCTCCGAAGGCCGCCATGCCGTCCTCATCGGGATGGAAAATGCCTATCCCCTTGGCCTGAGCGGATTTGAAGAAGAATTGAAAATCTACACGGGCGTCGGCGTGCGCTATGTCGGCATCACGCATTTTGGACATAACCAATTTGGCGACAGCTCCAATCCGCATCCTACCCGCGATAATGGTCAGCCCCGCTGGAACGGCTTATCCCCCGACGGCTACCAACTCGTCTCTATCCTGAATAGAGCGGGCGTGATGGTCGATGTCTCCCACGCCGCGAAGTCAACGATGATGCAAGCGGCAGATGCGTCCTCCACGCCAATTATAGCCTCTCATTCCGGCGTAAAAGCCGTTGCCGACAGCGCGCGGAATTTGGATGATGAGCAATTGCGCAAGATTGCTGAAGTGAACGGCGTCGCGCAAATGGTGGCACTGGGCGCTTATGTAAAAGCGCCAACAGCGGAACAGAAAGCTGCTCGCGACGCACTGGATGCGGAATTTGGCAGCAACCGCGCCTTGTGGGGAACGTATAAAACCGAACGCTATGATGCCCGCCGCAAAGCAATTACGGCCATGGCCCCGGAAGCCACCGTCGCAGACTTCGTTGACCATATTGATCACGCCGTCGCGGTCGCAGGCGTCGACCATGTCGGCATCGCATCAGACTTTGACGGCGGCGGCGGTATCATAGGCTGGAAAGATGCCTCCGAGACACAAAATGTGACAGCAGAACTCGTGAAACGCGGCTATAGCGAGGACGACATAGCGAAGATCTGGGGCGGGAACTTACTACGAGTTATGGAAGCGGTGGAGGCGGTGGCTAAATCAGAAAGCTGAACGAAGTCTCGTTCCAATTGACGTTCTATCCTCAAAGGGGACGTTAGCTCAGACTCAATTATGGCCCACAAACGGCGGCTGGTAATGTTTGCCAATAAGGCTAAAACCTCCAAAATGGACGCTTGAGCTGTTTCTTTCTAATCCCCCGCGGTTGCGGTTGATAAGAAATGCTACTTTCGAAATGTTTACGGCAATTATTAAGTTGCGCATAGGTTCTGTTTTAGTACAAGTTGTAAGAAAAAATTAAAAAAAAGAGGGAATTATGTTTAAACCATATTACATAAAGAGCGAGTATCTCAAGCGTGTCATCTACTCGGGCGCCCTGCTTGCTGGCTCATTTATTGGTCTAGGCCTATTAGGAAATACAACAATCGGTAAATGGGTCGGTTATATAAGTCTTTTATTACTAGCGTTTCTATGTATGCGCTTGCTGTCTGACCTCATTGCGAAAATAACTGGGTTCACTTTTTTCTTATCTATGGTTGGTATGCTCATGCTTTTCTTTGTGAGTGCAATTTTCAGTATTTTTCTGGGGCCCCTTTATTTTGGCTTTAACTTAATTCAATATTTTAGAGCATCAGAAAGTTAAACTGTTTGGTAAATCGCGCTGTCGGGTTAGTTGTCTTTGAGTGTGCTTAGATTTAGAAATTGAGGGGATACGAAATGTTCAGCAAAAAAATGATGATGAGCGCTTTGATTGGGGCCAGCTTAGTGCTGTCGGCATGCGGCGGCGGGAAATCTAAGGTCAAAATTGATGCGACGGACGGCATCACTTTGGACGGAACATTCCAAGAAGCGATTGAAGGTTTTGAAAAAGCCGATAAATTAAAAGCTGCGGCAGGTCTTTTGATTTTAGCCTATGAAGGCCAGGATGAGGACAAGCGTCCTACGGGTTACGTTAGAGAAGCCACGGAAGAGGCGAGTTTTTTGGTGGACTCGCAGGGCGGTAACAGCCTTTTTGAAACCCGCGGTTCCGTGATGAATGACATTGCCCGAGAGTCAAAAGGTGTTCTTGACGGGAAAACGGCGCAAGATTTAATCGACCATTATAATCTCGCCACCGCGCAATATGACGAATTTCTCAAAGACCAAGAAGAGGCTAAGGCCGAAGAAGACTCGCGCGAGGCAGCCGAGGCCGAGGTCAAACGTGTAGAGAAAATTGCGTCTATGAAAACTAAATTAAATTCGATGCAGGCGGATCTTCCATCGGCAGGCAAAGCAAACACGGCTCAGCGCGCACAGCTTCTTGTTGTCTATGATCGTGCGAAAGAAGAACGCGATAAACTCCTAGCCAAGCAAGCCAACATGACGGGGGACGTATCCCCTGCAAGGGGCTTAAATGCTTTATCAAGCAACATGTCGGGACAAGTCATTGTGGCTGTGATAAACACTCAGGACAAACCCATTAAAAGCCCTCTTGTTCAAGTGGATGTCAAAGCTGCCGATGGAAAACTCTACAAGGGCAAACCGAGGGGTCTGTACAAAGCTGAAGAAAGAGCATTGCTCATAGCGCCCGGTGAAACGAAGTCGATGACATTCCCGGTTAATATCCGCTATGAAAGAGGGAGTGCCATGTCCCAAACTGGCCGCGACTTTAGTGATGTTGATTTCAACGCTTATGTTGTGAGTTATGAATTCGACGATAATTCCAAAGTTTCATTGAACCTTAACCCGGAGACGCAGGCGACTCTCAACAATTACGCAGGGGCGGTCGAAAAATGCGACGCTGCGGACGCAGCGATTGCCAAGGCAGGCAAGATGATTCCGACAACCCTAAAATTGCTCGAGGCTCCTGATGCGAATGCGGATAAATTACCGGCGCTTTCTCCGACTCGTTGCTAAAGACCGTTCCCTGAACTTAGTTAAAGTCGTCGATTTAATCTCTCGGGCAGCTAAACATGAGCGTCCTAAATTCGCTCCACAACAGCCGCTGGTAATGTTTGAGATCTTGCACTCGCTGACTCCTCCTAAGCCCAAAAAATCCGCTATCCACGTTTTAAATCAACTCTATCCGGAAATTTACCGCGGACATTCAACGGCATGGATCTCCCCATCCTCCAAATGAAAGAGAATAATCCGCGCCGCCTCGTTTTGCCCATATATTTAAATGGTTCTTCTGGGCATTGGACAGGTTAGCGCTTTCTGACTGGTCCGGGGGACGGCGGGGTTGAGCGGTTGCGTTGAAGGACGTGATGTGTGCCGGGCCTTTTGCGCTGAGAGTTGACTGCTTTGTCTTAAACCGGGTCTTGTTCAATAAAACGAGCAATTCTGACCGGAAGGCAAAACTGCAGGACCCCCAACCGGCGTGTCAAAAACTGCTGCCGCGTGCCTAGCAATTCGCGCAAGCGAAATGCGGGGGCGGAATGGGCTTATGGCCCAATCCGCTTTGGCAACTGCGTAAAACAACTAACTCATATGGTCTCCATCGCGGGGGCCAACACGCGGACAGTCCTAATTCACAGGATATCGCATTTCGGCAGACTCCTAGTTGAAACTGAAGTTTCAACGGATGAGCTGCAAAGGCTTCCTCCTGTTCACTCTTCACCCAAATCAGAAAGTTAAATTCTATGGCTCGTAACTCCAAATTTTCTCAGAAAAACTATCTCGCGGCGTCTTCTTTGAATTTAAGCAAACCCTCCCGCGCTTTAAGCTTGGCGGATCAACTTATCGAAACGCGCCTGCGCAGTGAGCAGGCGAAGCTGGCTTTGCTTGAGGCTGAGCTGCCTGATGAAAGCGAGAAAAAATATATGCGCTATGAGGATATGCCGCCACCCTCGCCTGAGCAGGAGGCGGAATTTTATGAGCAGTTTAAAAAACTGGTCGGTGGAATTTTAGATGATGGCATAGGGCCAGAAGACGGCCAAACTGTGCAGGATTGGTTGATTGAACAAGGGGCCGTTATTCCGGATCTGCCGGAATGGAAAACACCGCTCTATTTAGAAAAATTTGGCTAACAAAAATATTATGACACAAAAAAGCCGTCTCAATTGAGACGGCTTTTTAAATTCAGGTGAGGGCGGACCCTAGCACTTGTAATACATGTCAAATTCGACCGGATGCGGATGCATGGCGAGGCGGTGGACCTCTTCCATCTTCATCTCGATATAAGCGTCAATTTGATCATCATCGAATACGCCGCCCGCTTTCAGGAAGCCGCGGTCACCGTCGAGGCTCTCGAGCGCTTCGCGTAGGGAGCCACAGACTTGCGGGATGTCTTTGGCTTCTTCAGCCGACAATTCATAAAGATCCATGTCCATTGGGTCGCCCGGGTGAATCTTGTTTTTGATACCGTCAAGGCCCGCCATGAGGAGCGCGGTATATGTGAGATACGGGTTACCCGCCGGGTCAGGATAGCGAACTTCGAGGCGCTTACCATTGCGTGACGCTGTCCACGGAATACGGATGGAGGCCGAGCGGTTGCGGGACGAGTAAGCGAGCATAACAGGCGCTTCGAAACCCGGGACCAAACGCTTGTACGAATTGGTCGAGGCGTTGGCGAAGGCGTTGATGGCTTTGGAATGTTTAATGATGCCGCCGATATAATGCAGGCACTGCTCTGACAGACCGGCATATTCGTCGCCGGCAAAGAGAGGCTTTTTGTCTTTCCAGATAGACATATGCACATGCATGCCTGTGCCATTATCATTGTGCATTGGCTTTGGCATAAATGTCGCCGTCTTGCCATAGGCATGCGCGACATTGTGTACGATGTATTTATAAAGCTGCATGTTATCACCCATCTGGAGAAGGGTGTCGAACTGCATACCGAGCTCATGCTGAGCCGGAGCAACTTCATGATGGTGCTTTTCCGGGCGCAGGCCAAGCTCTTCCATGATGGACAGCATTTCGCCACGCATGTCTTGCGCAGAGTCAACGGGCGGAACCGGGAAGTAGCCGCCCTTTGGTCCGGGACGATGACCCATATTGCCGCCTGCATATTGTGTGCCGGTGTTTTGCGGGAGCTCGGAGGAGTCAATGGAGTAACCCGTCACATTTTGGTCCGTGTTAAAGCGCACATCGTCAAAGACGAAGAACTCAGCTTCAGGTCCAAAATAGACTTCATCGCCGACTTTGGCGGAGCGCATATAGGCCTCAGCCGCTTTGGCCGTACCACGTGGATCGCGGTTATAGGCTTCGCCCGTGTCGGGTTCCAGAATGTCGCAGAAAACAGCTAATGTGTCTTGCTGGAAGAACGGGTCCATTTTGGCTGTTGTTGGGTCGGGCAGGAGAACCATGTCAGACTCGTTGATGTCTTTCCAGCCGCCGATAGAGGAGCCGTCAAACATGGTTCCGTCAGTAAACAGGTCTTCATCGACCAAATCAGAATGGAAGGTCACATGCTGCATTTTCCCCTTCGGGTCAGTGAAGCGAAGGTCGAGGAATTTGATGTCCTCGTCTTTCATTTTTTTTACGAGCTTAGATGCGTCTGACATGTCGAATTTTCCCTAATCTTTGGAGTGTCGTTTGGAGTGTTAGTATGCAGTTAAAGTGCGGTGTCGCCAGTTTCGCCGGTCCGGATCCGAATGGCTTGCGAGACGTTGGAGACGAAGATTTTGCCGTCGCCGATTTTGCCGGTCTTGGCGGCTGTTTGGATTGCTTCCAATGCGGCTTCGACTTGGTCGTCCGCGACAACGAGTTCCAGCTTTAGCTTTGGGAGGAAGTCGACCACATATTCTGCGCCGCGATAAAGTTCGGTGTGGCCCTTTTGACGGCCAAAGCCTTTGGCTTCGACAACTGTCATGCCTTGCAGTCCGACACCCTGGAGGGCTTCTTTCACTTCGTCCAGTTTGAACGGTTTGATTATGGCTTCGATCTTTTTCATTTGGTTGCTCCGCTATGTCCCATCAGGCGTGATGCACAACTGATGACTCTCGTGTGGGCCGGAGTCGAGTGCAGGCGTTGGAGACCAAGATGTGCAGCCTCATATAGAGAGATATTGCACAAATTTTGTTCGGCGCACAGGGGGCTCGCTGAAAGGATGGGCAGAAATCTGTGTGAATCTTCACATAGGGCGTTTTACCCACACCATGTTGAGCGGCGTATTAAGCGTTGAAGAAACGGTGCGATTCATTAAACACGAACTTCGAGATCAAAAATTCCAAGAAACGCGTGTTCGCGACTGCAGTTCACGCGCGGAATAAAGGGTCAACTTGAAGCCGACATATCGTCAAAACATACGCCTTTTTGGGCGTGTGACATCCCATCAAAAACCGGCTGTTCGCGACTGCAGTTCACCCGGTGGAGATTATCATGAAAAAACTCACGCCTCGTCCGCCAAAAAAATCCTTTATCACAGATGAGCAGGCCCTTCGTTTCCACGCCGAACCCACGCCCGGCAAACTCGCCCTACAGCCCACGAAACCCATGGCGACGCAGCGCGACCTTTCACTCGCCTACAGCCCCGGGGTCGCTGTCCCGGTTGAAGCCATCGCGGCAGATCCCGAAACGGTTTATGATTATACATCCAAAGGGAATATGGTTGCTGTCATTTCGAACGGAACCGCGATTTTAGGACTCGGTAATCTGGGGGCTATGGCGTCAAAGCCCGTGATGGAAGGGAAGTCCGTTCTCTTTAAACGCTTCGCCGATATTGATAGTTTCGATATCGAGGTAGAAGAAGAAGACGCGGAAGCATTCATCGAATGCGTCAAGCGTTTTGGGAACACCTTTGGCGGTATCAATCTGGAAGATATTGGCTCGCCCGAATGTTTTATCATTGAATCCGAATTGCGCGATATGTTGGACATTCCGGTTTTTCACGATGACCAACACGGCACAGCGATTATCGCGACGGCTGGACTCATCAATGCGTGCCATCTGACAGGGCGTAAATTTGAAGATATCAAGCTGGTTCTCTCCGGTGCAGGCGCAGCGGGATTATCTGTGCTGAACCTCGTCAAACATCTCGGCGTTAAGGATGAAAATGCGATTGTTTTGGATAGTCGAGGCGTCATTTATAAAGGCCGCGAAGAATATATGGACCAATGGAAGGCTCCGCACGCTGTCGAGACGGACATGCGAACCTTAGAAGAAGCTATGGTCGGCGCTGACGTTTTTTTCGGTCTCTCCGCCGCAGGTATCGTGTCCCAAGACATGGTCAAGTCCATGGCCCCTAATCCGATTATCTTCGCCATGGCCAATCCGGATCCGGAAATCCTGCCCGAAGATATTAAAGCCGTCCGGGATGATGCTATCATTGCGACGGGGCGTTCCGATTACCCGAACCAAGTCAATAATGTGCTTGGCTTTCCCTATATTTTCCGGGGCGCATTGGATGTCCGAGCGCGCAATGTGAATGAAGAAATGAAGCTCGCCTGTGCCCATGCGTTGGCGGATTTAGCGCGCCAGGATGTGCCGGAGGAAGTGGCCGCCGCCTATCATGGTAACCGTCCAAAATACGGCCCGGAATATATTATTCCTGCGCCTTTTGACCCGCGCTTGATTTCCGAAATTCCGCCATATGTCGCGCAGGCCGCGATGGACACGGGTGAGGCGCGGAAGCCGATCGAAGACATGGAGGCCTATAAAAAGTCTCTCGCGCGTCGCCAAGATCCGACGGCCGCCATCCTGCAAGGCATCACGGCTTCAGTCCAAGAAGAGCCCAAAACGATTGTCTTCGCGGAAGGAGAAGAGCCCGCCGTCATTCGCGCCGCGCAAGCCTTTCAGCAACGTGGTCTCGGTAAAGCGATTTTGATCGGCCGGGAAAAGCCGATTTATGACAATATGAAGTTGTTGGGTGTTGAAAACCCTGAAAGCCTGACGGTTTTGAACGCACGGCTGTTCGACAGAAATGCAGAGTTCACAGAGTATCTGTATAGCCGCCTGCAACGTAAAGGCTTCTTGCGGCGGGATGCGCAGCGCCTCGTCAATAATGACCGAAACGTCTTCTCCGCGCTCCTGCTTCAACACGGTTTAGCTGACGGAATGGTTTCGGGTGTGACCCGATCCTATGATGTCGTGTTACGCGATGTGCGCCTTGTGTTGGCGCATCGTCCGGAAGAACGCACCATGGGCGTCTCGGTTGTCGTAAACCGCGGCAAAACATTATTTATTGCAGATACTAACATCACAGAATTGCCCGAAGCGTGGGACTTGGCAAATATCGCAGAATCGACGGCGCACTTTGCCCGTGAATTCGGCTTCGAACCGCGCGTGGCATTCCTGTCCTATTCGACCTTTGGGAACCCTGTGGGCGAACGTATGCTGAAAGTCCGCGAAGCCGTCGAAATTCTTGACGAACGCGATGTTGATTTCGAATATGAAGGCGATATCGCAGCCGATGTGGCGCTCGATCCTATGCACATGCTGACCTATCCGTTCTCGCGCTTAACAGATGCGGCCAACGTATTGGTCATGCCCGCCATTCACAGTGCTTCGATTTCGACAAAATTATTGGACACTGTTGGGGGCGCAACCGTATTGGGGCCGTTCCTGACGGGTCTGGAAAAGCCGGTTCAAATTTGCTCACTCGGCGCAGCCGCGTCAGAGATCGTGCAAATGGCGACACTGGCGGCCTTCGCGCCGTCGCATCGCGACATAGGCTAAGAGCTGGCATCACCGCAAAAGACCAACGTCCTTGAAGGCTCAATCCCCAAGCATGTCTTTCGCATGCTGGGCCCGTTTTCGATTGCGGTGATCGCGCTCATTTCAACAGGGATCGTTGACACAATTTACTTGGGCCGTTTGGAAGACCCGGACAGACCACGGCTCGCGATTATGGCGCTGGCGGCTTTGGGTTTTGCATTCCCGATTAGCTTCATCGGCAATAGCGCCAATATCGGATTGGGGGCCGGCACCATGAGCGCGGTGTCGCGGGCTCTTGGCCAAGGCGATCCCGGCAAAGCCAAACGTCACGCGGCGGCCGCGATCTTGCTTGGCTTATTTGTTATGTCAATCTTGGTGAGTCTGATGCTCTTGGCCGCGCCTAATATTTTGCCCGTTGCGGGGGCCAGCGGCGAAGTTGCGAGCATGGCTTTCGGATATCTGTTGATTATAATGCCCGGCCTTGTGCTGGTTTCGGTGGCCTCCATGAGCAATAATATCTTGCGGGCAGGGGGAGAGGCGCTCTTGCCGTCCTCCATCATGATCCTGGGCGCGTTGGTCAACATCATCTTGGATCCTTTTTTGATTTTTGGCTGGGGCCCGTTCCCGCGTATGGAATTGCAAGGCGCGGCGTTGGCAACACTTGTTGGCAACGCGATAGGCGCGGCCTATGGCTTTTACATCGTCCTCTTCCGCCGCAAGGCCATTGATTTTATTGGAATGACTTTTACGTCGATGAGACACGCTTGGTCAATTATCGGTCAGGTGGGGGTCCCTGCCGCCGGGACAAACATCATCGTACCCGTTGCGACATTCGTCGCAGTCGCGATAGTAGGGAATGTTTTAGGCGAGACTGATGTCGCGGCCTTCACTGTCGCCAGCCGGGCAGAGCTAATTTCGGTTGGTCTACTATATGCGCTGTCTGCCTGCATTGGCGCGATCACCGGGCGGAATGGCGGGGCCGGGAAAACTGAACGCGTTCGCGAAGCTTTCCGGGTCTGTTATCTCATCTGCATTGTTTGGGGCACAGTGTTAGCGGTACTGCTCGCGTTATTCGCGCCGCAAATCGCACGCATTTTTACAAGCGATGAGATATTGATTGCGAAAATCATTCCTTATTTTTACATCGTGCCTGTCACCGTCTTTGCATATGGCTTCGTCTTTGTCAGTGCGGCGGGGTTGAATGCGTTGGGCCGACCATTATTCGGCCTTGTTTATACAATTATTCGATCACTTATCCTCTATGTCGGTTTAATTGCGATTGGTGTTTGGACGGCGGGCTTGATCGGTGCATTTGTTGGCGTCGCTATCGCGAATGTCGTGTCGGGTATAATTGCAATTTATTGGACACTGAAGAAAGCGCCCATGACCGCGAAAGAGAGTTGACGGACATACTCTCTAAGGCTAACTCCCGCGCTCGCACCGTGCGGGTGTGGCGGAATTGGTAGACGCGCTAGATTTAGGTTCTAGTATCTTAGGATGTGAAGGTTCAAGTCCTTTCACCCGCACCATTTTTCTTTTGATATTGGGCATGTAAACCCTTGAATTTGCACAGTTTTCCTTCGGATTCCTGTAACTTCTTTTACTGTTTTACACGTCCTGCAGTACAAACTGTAGTACAATGTGGTGTACAAAGGAGACTTTGGCATGAAAACCATAAGCCGCCCGAACCAATATCTTCAGCAGCGTGGAGAGGTTTGGTATTACATCCGCCGCGTCCCATCGATTCTATATGACAAAATCGGACGCCGTATTATTTCACGATCATTGGAGACTGACAGCGTCAGCACGGCGCGCAGGCGTCGTGACATGTGCGCAGACGCAGACAATGCTCGGTGGAACAAGCTCATACCGAGCACCTTTGAGAGGCCTAGCGTTGATCGTTCACTGCGTCAGGCGCGTAGAGACGCAACGTCGATGGGCTTTACCTACAAGCCAATAGAAGAGCTGACAGAACCGCATAACTACGAAGAACTAGCGCGGCGTCTGATACATTTGGAGAAGCTTCAAACACGCGAGAGAGCGGATATCGAGCGCGCCGCACCCGTCCTTATTGGCACGGTTGAGCCTGATACAATGTGCATAACAAAAGCGTTGGAGCTATATCTGACCGAGATCGCCTTGGACGAACTAGCGGGCAAATCACCGGAGCAAGTTGCGAATTATGAGAAGGTAAAACGCCGTGCGGTAGCTAATTTTGTGAAGCTGAACGGCGACGTGGATATGCGCAAGATAGACCGAGAGCAGGCCCGCAAAGTCTACAAGTTTTGGGCCGACAGAGTGCACCCTCAGAATGGCGAAAAGCCGCTTAGCGGCAGTAGTGCAAACCGCGACCTTGGGAATTTGCGCAAGCTTTACCGTCGATATTTTGAACATATCGGCGAGGAAGAACGCCAGAATCCGTTTCGGAACCTGCGCTTCAAAGACAAGAAAATGAAAACCGTGAAGCCCTTTGCGAATGATTTTGTACGTGATCGCATCATGGAAACTGGTGTTTTCGAAGGCCTAAATCGGGAAGCTGTTTTACTTTGTTTCGCGATGATTGAGACGGGTTGCCGCCCCAGTGAGTTGGCAAATATCGAGCCAGAGAACATCCGATTGGATGCTGACGTGCCGCATATTCGTATCAGGTCGAGCGCAAAGCGGGCGCTTAAATCGACGGCATCCGTCAGGGAAATTCCGCTTGTTGGTATCTCATTGGAGGCGATGAAATGCGCACCCAATGGCTTCCCGCACTATCGAGATAGGGGCTATCTTTTGTCCCAAACCCTGTTGAAGGGCTTCAAGAATCGAGAACTTTTACCGTCCGCGAACCATCGTATTTACAGCTTTCGACACAGTTTTGAAAAGCGTATGTTGGAGGCAGGGCTGGACTTTGGGCTACGCTGCACCTTGATGGGACACCGCAATCCACGTCCTGAATATGGGGACGGCGGGTCTCTGGTTTACCGTCGTGACGAGCTAAAGAAGATCACCCATCCCGTCAGTCCTGAACTGCTGGCAGGCTATCCTTTCACCGCTAAGCCTTAGCCCAGCCGTAGCGTAAGCGTAAGGCGGTTGGGCTGCCTGTCCGGCGAGGACGCTGTTCAAATCATCGTCTGGGTGAGGCGCTGATGGCCCTTTGCATGAGCCTG
>Ga0209187_1002508_pt1 | contig 17263 bp, 11 predicted proteins | sample BantaG_FD_187430 | JGI IMG/M metagenome (GOLD analysis project Ga0209187, IMG submission 187430) | Marine algal microbial communities from Bantry Bay, Ireland - BantryBay_4 metaG (SPAdes) (version 2) | ecosystem: Host-associated > Algae > Red algae > Unclassified | place: Bantry Bay, Ireland... | reverse complement strand
CTAATTACTATTTATGAACCAAAATCGTATCAAAGATTACTGTCTTTCTTATCTCTTGGATATGCCTGTCCTCGAAAAGTTCTTATCAATTCTGATATTGAAGAATTAGTTTTGCACGATATGAATGCAATCACAAATGTTAACACCCCGCAAGAAATGGACTTAGCAAAATCAAAGCTGAAGAATGGATAAATCTCGATATATAAGGCAAACCTTGCTGAATAGGATAGGGGAGGTCGGTCAAGATAAATTGTTAAAAACTTCTATTGCTATAGTTGGATGTGGAGGATTAGGATCAATTGCTGCACCCTATTTAGCTGGAGCTGGAGTAGGTCATTTGATTCTTATTGATGGAGACATTCCTGATATAAGTAATCTACACAGACAAGTATTTTTCTCAGAAGAAGTCACAAAAAAAACAAAATCAGCATTGTTAGCTGAGCATATCAAGAAGTTGAACAGTAATATTCAAGTGACCATATACGATCAGATGATCACTAAATCCAATATTTCAAATCTTCTGGCTGATGCTGATTTAGTTTTAGAATGTACTGATAACATCCAAGCTAAATATTTAGTCAATGATTATTGTCACATGACTAGTATTCCTGTAGTATATGGAGCTATCTACAAGTATGATGGTTATGTATCATTTTTTGAAAACGTAGATTCAGACTCTATACATTTAAGAGACATCTTTCCGACTCCAAATGATGATATTCCTACATGTTCTGAAGTTGGTGTATTAGGTACCTTAGCAGGTCTAATAGGAATATTCCAAGCGAATGAAGCTATAAAATATATCACTTCAGCAGGTGAACCACTGATTGGCAAATTATTATCATATGACATCTTGACGAATAATCAGATGAAGTTGAGATTGAAAAAGTCATGGAACATTAACATTGAAAGCAACTATCATTCTTCTACTTACACGATGAAATTAAATTGTACTTTAAAGGAAGTCAGTTTAAACGAAGTAATGTCTAATAGAGATAAATATGAATTAATATCCATTCTTGAAGACGATGAACATAAAATTATAGATGACAAAGTAATTCATATACCACTAAGCCAAATTAATTATGAAAACTGGAAGCCTATATCGGATAAAAAGCATGTTTTCTATTGTATGACTGGAAAGAGATCTTATTATTTAATTTCAAATCTACAAGATAAATTAGGAAGAAACTACTCCTTAAAAGGTGGTTTGAAAGGAATGTGAATAATTATTGAATATTTAATTTTATAACAGTTTTTGTTCCAAGAGCGTTATTATTTTTGTCTACAAGATCTTCAATGAGAATTGAATTAAAATCTTCTCCCTTTCCAAAATTAAGAATGTCAAGTCTCTCTTTCGTCGTTATTAGACCTGATGAATTGTGTTCTTTACTTATATTTCTTGCTTGTGATGCTTTTCTTCCTATTCCATCATCTTGAATTGTTATTACTAGAACATCAGTTTCTAATTCATATTTAATCCATAAATGACCAACTCCTACCTTGTGGAAAAGTCCATGCTTAAAAGAATTTTCAATTATAGGTTGTATCAATAGGGGAGGTATAGTCAAAACATCTTGATTATCTCTTACATCTTCAGAAACAAAGAACTCTACATGTATCCTGTCTTTAAATCTTAATTTTTCGAGGTTTATGTATAGTTCTACAAATTCTATCTCTTCTTCTAAAGTAATTTTACTAGATTTTGAAAACTCGAAGATCAATCTTATAAGTCGCGCAAAACGGGCCAAGTAATTGATTGCATTTCGTTCTTCATTGTTACCGATAAAATTTTGAATAGCATTCAAGGAATTGAAAATAAAATGAGGGTTCATTTGGAGCTGTAGCGCTTGATCTTTGACCTCATTTATTTGAGTTAAATAAACTCTTTTAACTTCCTCTTCTTTTTTCAATTGATTCATTCTATTTCTGTAAAAAAAATAGAATAGCATAAACATTGAAATTAGCCCAAGCAATCTTGCAATTGTAGTTTGCCACCATGGTGGTTTTATAATGAAGGACAATTCTAACAATTCACTTTCTTCACCTATCTCATTTATACCTTTTGCTTCTACTACATAATCGCCAGGTGCAAGTGCAGGAAGTCTAATTAAAGGTTCTTTTACAATTTCCCACTTGTCATCTATTGATTTAATTCTATATTTTAATCGTTTCTCAGATTCTGAAGATCTCATTGAAACATGATTGAAGAGGAATTCTATTTTATTATGATTGTATCTGAAATTATTATTATCACCCCAATTAATCTCTTCATTATTGACCAAAATCTTATCAATCGTTAATGTTGATAAACTTTGATTTGTGTGAAAATCACTAATTTTAACTTTCATTAAATTTTTTCCAACCCCAGCCAAGATATTTCCTTTATTGAATATTACTGCACTAGTTTTTTTCGAAGATAAGCCATGAAAAGTTGATAAATTATGGATTTCCTCTTTTGATACATCATATAACGATAACCCGTTACTTGTAGCCAGAACTATATTTTTTCCATTGATAGAAATATCATTAATAGAATTAGATAGCAATCCTTTATTAATATTTACAGTATCTGTTATTTTACCATTAGTCAATTTATATAACCCATGGTTCTCTGTGCCCACGTAGAGAATGCTATCATTAGCTTCTTTAATAGCAGAAACAATTTCATTAGAAAGCGCCTCGCAAAAAACAATTGGTTCACCTAGATTTCTCTTTAAAAACAATCCTTTGGTTGTTCCAACATATAGATTTTTATTCGTGGAACTCAACAATAATTGAGTTATTCGTTTGTCAGGCAACTCAATGATATCATGATTTAAATGACCATTATGATTATTATAATTAAAGTTTTCTCTATAATTAGATATTAAACCGCGACTAGTACCTAGATAGAGGTAACCTTCTATTTCGATAAACTCCTTAGTGTTTATTGTTAAAAAACGATATGGGGAATCAAAAGAGTGTTTAGATGTAGTGATCTTGTCTGGACCATTAAAAATTAGATATCCTTCTTCCGTATTTTTACTTATACTTTTTCGTGGGTTTTTGAATTTTATCTCATCTTTAATAAAATAAAAACTATCATATATTATACCCTCATTATATGTGGTTACTAAAAAAGATTTATTCGATTTATTTATAGCTACAACTTCTTTTTCATATGAATCAATAATCTCAAATGAGGTTTCGAAATTATTAAATTTGACAATTCCATTATTCTGAGTTGATGCCCACAATATACCTTCTTTATCTTCGAAAGCATATTGATATATATAATCATCACTTATTAGCTTTTCTGTTTCTCTTATGACATCATATACAAATATTTCATTATTAATAATGTACACATAATAATTCTGTTTTTTCATAAAAAAAGACATATTATCAGTCTTTATAATTTCAATAAATTCATTTGTCACATTATTCGCAACTCCATGATCATTTTTTAAGTATGATCCTTTATTGGTATGTGACCTTTCATATCTTGAAGTAATATTGTTTCTTTCATCTTTAAACGCATCATCAACAAAATCAAATTCAATATCATACTTAATTGGTGTTTTTATTATTGTGTTATTTATATCTAAATAATGATTTATATTATGAGAAAAATCATAAGAACTATTGTATTTAAAAACGCTCGTGTCATTTTTTATCAACCCATTTTCTAGGACTAAAAAGCCACCTATTTTTGTGAAAAAAAATTGATTCCTAACAATGTATGTAAAGAAATTCCTACCTCGAAAACTGTATAGATTAATAAATCCCCCAAGATTAACATTAGTGGTAAATTTAGATACATCCTCCCCAATTATTAACCCTATCTCATTTGCCAAATTGACAAAACCCACATCCCCAGTTTCATGAATAAACGTCTGTAAAATATCATTGTCTTGAAATTCAGGGAATTGATATTTTTCAAATTTATCTCCATCATAGGAGACCAAACCATTCTCAGTTCCTATCCATAATATACCACTGCTATCTTGCACTATTTCATAGGTATTTAGACTTGGTAGACCATCTTCCTCTGTAAATTGCTTATAGGATAACTCTTGTGCAACAATGGGTGTAGAGGAAAATATTCCTAGGAGTAAGATGAAAATTATTTTTGAATAGCTATTGTTCATTCAATTTTCTAATTGATCTTTTTTTAAACATGGAGCAATTATATGATCTACGATTTAAATCCTTTTGATAAATCTCTTTTAATTGATTATGGTCTCGCCCCAACCCAATAACTCCCATCTTCCAAGTGTTCTTTCTTCCATATTGGAACAGTTTCTTTCAATGAATCAATTGCATATCGACAAGCTAGAAAAGATGCATCTCTATGCCGAGATGAAACTGCAATTATGACGGCGATGTCTTGAATTCCTACATAGCCTTTTCTATGGTAGATCGTAATTTTCTCAACCTCAAACTTTTTAATGCATTGTTGAGCTATCTTGGCCATTTCTTTTTCAGCCATAATATCATAGGTGTCAAAATCTAAATGAGTTACAACTTCTCCCTTATTGCGATTTCGTACTGTACCAATAAAAAGACAATTCCCACCACAGCTTTCGTGCAGAATCGACTTATACGCCTCATCAATAGATAAGGGGCTCTCTAATATCTTTACAACAATTTTTTGATCTATCATATTTTAGCCTCCTGATACTGGTGGTATGATTGCGATTTCATCATCACTTGATATTTGTTGATTTTCGTCAACGTATTCTTGATTGATTGCAATGAGATAAGATTTTACAGTACTGAGTTGCGAATTCGTTTCATTAAGCAAGGCTCTAAGGTCTGCCACTGTATTTATATTAGTTTGATTTACTACGATCTCATCACTATCAAAAATATCGCGTGCAATACCAAAACATTTTATGACCATATATTTAAAGTATTTGTATAAATAGAATTCTGATTCCTACAAAAGCAATTAAAACCGCTGATATAAGTTTAATTTTTTCTGATGACAATATATGGATATTCATTCGATTACCTATCTGACCACCAATAAAAACCGATAATCCAAGAATACCACACATGAACCAATCCACATTGAGTTCATTTTGATATTGTCCAATTAAGCCAGCGACAGAATTGACCAAAATAAAAAAACTAGCTGCAGCGCTTATAACCTTTGCAGATTCCCATTTAATGATGTGAAGAAGTGGAGATAGAAAAATACCGCCACCTATCCCTATAAATCCTGAGAGTAACCCGATACTACCACCAATACCCGCTAAAGTAGGGGAGGGTAGATTCTTTTCTTTTATTTGGTTGTAATCAATAAACATTAAGGCAGAGGCTCCAATGAGAGCAAAAGCTGCAATTATAAGATACATATTTGTGTCTGGTTTTAATGTTCCACCTATATAAGCAAGAGGTATACTTAATAAAATCAATGGAAAAGTCTTTTTTGGTTTTAAAATTCTAGCCTTATAAAAATACCAGCAACTTGTCGATACCACTATTATATTACAAACAAGAGCTATCCACCTAATATCGACCAAGGGTAAATTAAGTAGCAACAATATCGCGATATACGAGCTGCCGCCCCCAAAGCCTGCTGAGCTGTAGATAACGGCAATTAAAAAGAAGCATAAAGCCAATAGTGACAAAGACATGTTATAAAAATCAATTATTTAAGCATAAAAAAATGCAACCAAAATTATCAATCAATATATCTACTATGGTTGAATCTAATATTTGTTATTGCAAATGTAATCTAAACAAGATTATACATCTAATAGAATTTTAATTTCTATTCTTTAATTGTATGTTTGTTCTCCCATTAAGGGCTATTTTTCGCAAGGGTTCGATTGAGCTTGAATCTGAAAAATTGTAGCCAAAATATATCAGAAATAAATCGTTTGGTATTGATGGATAGATTATTCTGTTTTAAATGAAAATAGCTTATTATGATTCGATACTACAAGAAAATAGATAAGACGATCATAGAGTTAGATGCAGAAGCAGAAGCTACTTGGATAAATATTTCTCAACCTTTTGCGCCTGGCGAATTGCAAACTTTCGCTGAAAAATTTGACTTCCCCTTAGATTTCCTTACAGATTCATTAGATATTGATGAGCGATCTCGTTACGAACGAGAGGAGAATGCTAATCTTATCCTGTTTAACACACCTCTACTCAACGAAGACATTAAGGAGAATGAAGCATTATATTATACTGCACCAATAGGCATTATACTAGTTGTTGATAAAATAGTTACGATTACTAGCCGTAACAATCCTATAATAAATAAGTTCTTAGATAATAAAGTCAAAAAATTTGACCCGTCAGATCCAAAACTCTTCGTCGTTCAGCTTTTCGAACAAAATGTTCACAGATTCTTAGATTGTTTAAAAAGATTAAACATCGAAAGAAACACGATTGAGCGAGAATTATACAATAGTAGTAGAAATAAAGAACTACAACAACTGTTAAGAATTGAAAAGAGTCTTGTTTACTTTGTCAATTCGTTAAGTGCAAATGAGCTCCTCAAAATGAAAATGAAAAGGACGGACTTGCTCAACATAAGAGAATTAGAGTACCATGCTGATCTATTTGAAGATGTACTGATTGATAACAGTCAAGCTTTGGAAATGTCTAATGTACACACCAACATTTTGAGCGGTACAATGGAAACATATGCATCTATCGTATCAAATAATATGAATGCATTTATTAATAGATTAACAATCATCACTATAACATTAATGGTTCCCACCTTAGTTTATAGTTTTTTTGGTATGAATATGGAGATTCCGGGAACAGGACCTGATTATAAATACACCTACTTATGGGTTATTTTCTTTTCAATTTTGTTTGTTGTTGGTCTCATAATATTTATGACCAAAAACAGAAGATTTTAACCTCCTTTTTTTGAAAATAATTGTATTAAGTTTGGTTAAGTTTCAATTGACAATTTGATATTTTTTGGGTCATACAAATATTATTATTATTTAGCCTTATGATAATTAATTTTAACACATAATAAAAAAACATCATACATAGATTACACATTTCGATACACTTGCAGCTCACATTACAAAAGTTACTAACATGTGAACATATTATTAAAAATTATATTGTGTTGATTTTAAGTCACTTGGAATACTTATCCACAAAGTGTGAATAACTTTTACTTTTCAAGTTAAGTGTTTGACCAATTTTTTCCGTTAATTTGTATTCCAATTAAAGATACTAAATGTTCGAATTATGAAGATTCCCAAATCTATTTAATTCATCCCATAATAATGTTTAACATCAACCTAGAGAAATACGGAAAAGTAATAATATGTATCACTTTTCTCAGGGGATTATATCCTCAATAGGTTTTGGAATTTGAAATTAAATAGATTTAATAATTAGTATTAAATCTTTAACATAAAAAATTAAATACCCGTAGCCCATGAGTAACAAAGCAGTTGTAGCTGAACCATTATTAGAAGAAAACTCTGGAAGATTTGTCATCTTTCCTATAGAGCATGACGACATCTGGCAATTTTATAAAAAAACTGAAGCAAGTTTTTGGACAGCAGAGGAGATTGATCTCCATCAAGACATCACGGATTGGGATGCCAAATTAAATGATGACGAAAGACACTTTATTAAGCATGTTTTAGCATTTTTTGCTGCAAGTGATGGTATTGTAAACGAAAACCTTGCTGAAAACATGGTTAATCAAGTTCAATATACAGAAGCTAAATTCTTCTATGGTTTCCAAATCATGATGGAAAACATACACTCAGAAACATATTCTCTATTAATAGATACCTATATAAAAGATACCAAAGAAAAAGATTATCTATTTAATGCTGTAGAAAATCTTGAATGTGTGAAGAAAAAAGCTGATTGGGCTCTTAGGTGGATCGATGAAGGTTCATTTACAGAAAACTTGATTGCCTTCGCCGCTGTAGAAGGAATATTCTTCTCTGGTTCATTTTGCGCGATATTCTGGTTAAAGAAGAGAGGACTTATGCCAGGACTTACATTCTCTAATGAGTTGATCTCAAGAGATGAGGGGATGCATTGTGATTTTGCTTGCTTATTATACAATAATCACATCAATAATAAATTAACTAAAGAGACGATACATAAGATCATTACAGACGCAGTAGAAATCGAAAAGGAATTCGTTTCTGATGCTATTCCAGTAAGACTAATCGGAATGAATGCAGAGTTAATGTGTCAATACATCGAATTTTGTGCAGACAGATTACTTGAAACTCTGGGTAATGAAAAAGAATATAATGCAGAAAATCCATTTCCATGGATGGAAATGATCTCACTTCAAGGAAAAACCAACTTTTTTGAAAAGAGAGTAGGCGACTATCAGAAAGCGGGAGTTACAGCTGACAGAGATCAGCAAGTATTCTCGCTTGACGAGGACTTTTAAGTCCAGAATAAAGGAATACAATCGTAGTAAGGTCATGATTGTATTTCTTTTTCTCAACATACATATGAAATACTTTAATATGTGCAAGAGAAAAAAGATTTTTTTTAAAGAAAATAAGAAAGGCATTTAACTACATTTTTTAATACTACTCAACTCAACAACATTATGCAAGTAATTAAAAGATCTGGCTCTAAGGAAGCTGTAAGCTTTGACAAGATAACCGCTAGAGTCAAGAAACTATGTTATGGATTAAACTCAACTTACATAGAACCGATAGATATAGCTAAAAAAGTAATTCAAGGATTATATGATGGTGTATCCACCACAGAACTTGATAATTTAGCAGCGGAAACAGCTGCCTCTATGACAACTAGACATCCAGACTATGCGATGTTAGCGGCTAGAATATCAATATCAAATCTTCATAAGAATACAAATAAATCATTTTCCAAAACAATGGAAAGTTTGTATAATTATATAGACCCAAAAACTGGTGAACAAGCTGGATTAATTAGTGATACAGCGATGAAAACTATCAAAAAACACGCTAGAAAATTTGATTCTGCTATAATTTATGACAGAGACTATAGTTTTGATTTCTTTGGATTCAAGACGCTAGAAAGATCATATCTTATGCGAATGGATGGAAAAGTAGTCGAAAGACCGCAGCATTTATTGATGAGAGCATCTATAGGCATTCATGGCGAAGATATAGAATCAGCAATTGCTACGTATAATTTGATGTCTGAAAAATACTTCATTCATGCAACGCCAACATTGTTTAACGCAGCTACACCAAAGCCACAATTATCTTCTTGTTTCTTGTTGAGTATGACAGAAGATAGTATTTCTGGAATTTTTGAAACATTGACCAGATGTAGTAAAATTTCACAAAGTGCAGGTGGAATAGGTCTCTCTATTCATAATGTGAGAGCAAAAGGATCTTATATAAAAGGTACTGGTGGTACTTCGAATGGAATTGTACCAATGTTAAAGGTATTTAATGATACTGCACGATATGTAGATCAAGGAGGAGGAAAAAGAAAAGGAGCTTTTGCCATCTATCTAGAACCTTGGCATGCAGACATTATGGATTTCTTAGATCTTAAGAAGAATCATGGTGCGGAAGAAATGAGAGCAAGAGATTTATTCTATGCAATGTGGATTTCTGATTTATTCATGGAAAGAGTAAAGTCTGGAGGTGATTGGTCATTATTCTGTCCAAATGAATGTCCAGGACTACATGACTGTTATGGTGGAGAATTTGAAGCGCTATATCATAAATATGAAGCTGAAGGTAAAGCTAGAAAATCCATGAAAGCTCAAGATTTGTGGTTTGCAATTCTAGAATCTCAAATTGAAACTGGAACACCATATATCCTATACAAAGATGCAGCGAACAAAAAATCAAATCAAAAGAATCTAGGTACCATCAAATCATCAAACCTATGTACAGAAATTATGGAGTATACATCTCCAGATGAAGTAGCTGTTTGTAATCTAGCTTCACTTTCTCTTCCTAAGTATGTGAATGAAGATAAAACATTCAACTTCGAGAAATTACACGAAGTAACTAGGGTAGTGACTAAGAACTTAAATAAAATCATTGATGTAAATTATTACCCAGTTAAGGAAGCTGAAAATTCTAACTTCCGTCACCGACCAATTGGTATTGGGGTGCAGGGATTAGCTGATGCTTTCATGATGATGAGAATGCCTTTTGATGGTGCAGAGGCAAAGCAAATGAACAAGGATATTTTTGAAACTATCTATCATGCAGCAGTTACAGAATCTAATGCAATCGCTAAGGTCGAAGGTGCTTATTCCTCATTTGAGGGATCACCAGCGAGTAAAGGAATACTGCAATTTGATATGTGGGATGTAAAACCATCTAAAAGATATGATTGGGCTGGATTGAAAAAAGAAATCAAAGAAAGTGGTTTGAGAAACAGTCTGTTATTGGCTCCAATGCCAACAGCAAGTACTTCACAGATACTAGGAAATAACGAGTGTTTTGAGCCGTACACATCTAACATATATACAAGAAGAACATTATCAGGCGAATATATCATCATGAATAAGCATCTGATGCAAGATCTTATTGGTCTTGGTCTATGGGACGATGCAATGAAACAAAGGTTAATGGCTGACAACGGTTCTGTCCAGAATATTGATGAAATTCCTGACAATTTGAAAGCAATGTACAAAACTGTATATGAAATCAGTCAAAAGGTTCTCATCGATCAGTCTGCTGATAGGGGAGCATTTGTATGCCAAAGTCAGAGTCTAAATCTTTTTGTTGAAAATCCAACATTTAGTAAATTATCATCAATGCACTTTTACGGATGGCAAAAAGGTCTTAAAACTGGAATGTACTATCTAAGAAGTAAGGCGGCTGTAGATGCAATTAAATTTACATTAGACAAGCAACACCAAAGAATTCAATCTGGCGTTGTGGCAGAGAACGAAGTTATGGAATTGATTGAAAGTAATGTTGAAGGAGCAGTTTGTAATATGGACGACGAGGGATGTATCATGTGCAGTGGATAAAAATAACAACTTGTAATTGAAAATAACATAAGGACAAATTCTTAATTGAATTTGTCCTTTTTTAGTCTACAGATAATTTTAGTTTTTTTGTCTTGATAATATAGATTTGGCCTAATTAAATTTTGATAAGTATTATTATAGGATAGAGGTGGAGGCAGATTTAGCATATTCCTATTTAACATAATATTAATTATAGGAAACAAATACATTTTATTACCTTCATTAGCAAATAGCCCTATATTTCTGTATATCAACTACTTAACAGCGTGAAACTTTCAAATTGATATATGAAAATATACAGTCAAAAAAACACACAACAAAAATATAATATCCAACAAGATTTTATTCAAATATTATTTTTTCATTTCGCCTATAATTTCATCTAGACAATTACCCAGAAAATTTCATTCAAATTTAAAATAAAGAAATACAAGTCATGGGTAACTATTTGCTTAGAAAAATCGTTTAGTTTATTATCATTATATCTAAAAACAAAACCAATATCAAACTGCTTACTATGATAAAAAAAATATTTAAAGGAATAGTATTTCTTCTTCTTGTCTTAATTATTGCAGCAGTCGCTGTTCCATATTTTTTTAAAGATAAAATTGTTGAAGTTGTAAAAACTGAAATTAATAATAATGTCAATGCAACAGTTGATTTTGATGATGTGAATTTATCACTTATTAAAAGTTTCCCTGATTTTAATTTTAGTGTCGATCAGTTATCAGTCACTGGGATTAATGAGTTTAAGGACTACAAATTAATTGAATCAAAGCGTATAGAATTCTCATTAGATTTGATGTCTGTAATTAGCTCTGATAAACCGATCGAAATTAATACTGTCACTTTTCAGGAACCTTCAATTAATATCAAAGTGCTGCGTAATGGAAGTGCGAATTATGATATTATGAAACCTAGCGATACTCCTGTTGAAGAATCATCTAGCGATCAAAAATTCTTAATTCAATTAGAGAAATATGAAATAGCAAATGGTAAGATAATATATGACGATCGCTTAGGAGGTTCTTACATAGCAATTGATGATTTAGATCATGTTGGTAAAGGTAAATTCACCCAAGATGTGTTCGATTTATCGACGACAACAGATATAACTAGTTTAACTGCAAAATCTGGAGGTGTAACTTACCTCAATAAAGCTAAAGGAGACCTTGATCTTACCATAAACGCTGATATTCCTAACTCAAAATTCACAATCAAGGAGAATTCAATTGTTCTAAATGCGCTAAAACTAAACACCGAAGGTTTTGTCCAAATGACTGGTGATCAGATAAATATGGATATTAAGTATGATGCACCAAAAAACAATTTTAAAAATTTACTATCAATGATTCCTTCTGCGTATACAGCGGATTTTCAAGACGTGCAAGCTAATGGAGCACTAGAATTAGATGGTTTTATAAAAGGTGTCTACGATTTAAAAACAGAAGCACTCCCCTCTTTTCTGCTAAACTTAAAAGTAATAAATGGAGATATTAAGTATCCTGATTTACCGCTTGGCATAAAAGAAATTAATACTAATACTAAGATAAGCAGTCCTTCAAGTGATCTTAATAAAATGATTGTAGATATATCTAATTTTAAAATGAAGCTTGGAAATAATCCATTCGAAGCAAAAATTAAACTATGGAATCTTATATCTGATCCAAATATTGATTCAAAAATAAATGGTACAATTGATTTAGCCGAATTAGCTAAGGCATTTCCAATGGAAGGAGTTAGTAAATTAAACGGAATTATTTCCTCTAATTTGACAGCAAAAACAAGTATGTCTGCCATCGATGCTCAAGACTATGAGAATGTTGATATGGACGGAGATATAAAAATAGAAAATCTTGCATATCAGACTGAAGGCACTCCCCTAGTCCAAGTTTCGACAATGCAAATGAACTTCACTCCTAAATTCGTAAAACTTGATAGATTTGAAGCACAGTTGGGAAAAAGTGATATAAAAGCTGAGGGGAAAATAGATAACCTTCTTGCATATTTTTCTCCAGAAAAAACAATGACCGGCAACATGAACATACGGTCAAATTTCTTTGATGCCAACGAATGGATTCCTGAAGAAGAGACATCTACTCAGCCTAGCAATATATCTGTAAAGTCAAATGATCAAGTTGACGTATTTGATCGTTTTGATTTCACTGTTGATGGAGAAATAAAAAAAATCCTCTATGATGTTTACGAATTAAGAGAATCTAAATTAGTTGGCAATGTAACTCCCAATGCAGCTGATATACAAACACTACAAACTAAAATTGGTGAGAGTGATTTTAAAATGAATGGAAAATTTACCAATATTCTTAATTATATTGTTGAAAATGAGACATTAAAGGGGGATATAAATTTAAATTCTGATTATATAAATGCCAATGAATTTATAAGTGAAGAAGAAGTACCTGTCGAAGAAATGGAAGTTTTTCCAATACCAGAAAAAATGGAATTGAATATTGATGCTAATATTGGTGAAGTACTATATACCAATATACCTCTGAAAAATATAAAAGGTAATATTATAGTAGCCAACCAAATAGCATCAATCAAAGATGGTAATGCTAAAACTTTAGGTGGCGATGTTATTATGAATGGAAGTTACAATACTCAAAACATTAAAGAGCCTAAGTTTGATATGGACTATAAGGTCACAAACATCAACTATCAGGATGCATTTAACAAGATAAATACGTTTCAAGCATTAGCACCAATAGGAAAATATATCGAAGGTAAATTCAATACAACCTTAAAGATGTCAGGAAATCTAGGAAGTGATATGCTGCCTGATCTAAGCACATTATCTGCAGAGGGTTTTTTACAAACCATAAATGGAACATTGAAAAGTTTTAAACCTCTTGAAGAATTTGCTAATAAATTGAACCTAGATATTTTAAAATCAATTGATATAAAAAATACAAAAAACTGGTTCGAGTTTGTGAATGGCGAGGTTAGAGTTAAGGAATTTGACTACAGCACTAATGGCATAGATATGGTTATCAGTGGTACACATGGCCTCACAACAGAGATGGCTTATAATATAAAAGCCAAAGTTCCTAGAAAAATATTACAACAAAATGCTGTTGGTCAAGCAGCTGATAAAGGATTAAACTTCTTGCAAGGCCAGGCTTCAAAATTAGGAATTAATATCGATCAAAGTGAATTTGTAAATATTAATGCATTGATCTCTGGGACAATGACGAAGCCGAGTATCAAACTTAAACTATTAGGAGCTGATGGAGAAGCATCATCGGTTGATAAAGTTATAGATAATATCAAGAATCAGGCAGTGGATAAAGTAAGCAATGTGATTGAAGATAAGACTGGTGTTGATGTGAAAAATATCGAAGAAGAAGTAAAAGAAGTAAAAGAGGACCTATCAGCAAAAGCTGATGCTGAGATCGCAGCACTAATGAAAAAGACGGAGGAAAGCATTACTAAGATAAAAAATGAAGCCGAAAAACGAGCTAATCAAACAAAAAGTGAAGCAAAAAAACTCAGTGAAAAAGCAAGAAACGAAGGCTATAAACAAGCGGATGCACTGATTGAAAAAGCGGGTTCAAATCCATTTAAAAAGAAGGCCGCGGAAATAGCAGCAAACAAGCTTAGAAAGACAACGGATGAAAAAGCTGAAGAAATTATAACAAAAGGTGACGAGACTGCAAAAACTATTACAGACAGTGCCCAAAAGCAGACGGAAAAGCTACAAGAACAGGCTGATGCCCAAGCTGAGGTGATCAGAGAAAAATACACACAATAATAATATTGGGGTTTAAAATTAGCATTTTAAATTTTAAACTTGGATGAACAAATGAAAAGGGTGCAAACGAAACTACTTCGATTGCACCCTTTATTTGTATTATAAAAAAGATCTATTTAGATCCTAATAGCTTTATTTTTCCTTCGGCCTGAGCTTTATATTTCTCTCCTGTTACTAATTTGTATACTTTTATTGCCTCTGCATTTTTACCCATTTTTTCATACGCCTTTGCTTTAGCTACATAATACTTATCGTCAACTTTATCACCAGATAAAGTGATAGCTTTGTCAGCGTATGTAATTGCTTCTTCATTAGCAATTGATTCAGTATTAGCTCTACAGATATAATACGCAACCTCAGCATTATCTCTAACAGCTAAAAAAGCTTTACCAGCTTCAATAGCTTTAGGGTAATCTTTTGCTTGATAAATTTTACCAACCATATTTCTTGCCTTCTTATAAAGCTTCTTAGCTTTTTTTGCTTTAGTATTCGCTGTATATATGTCTCCAGCCTCAATATATTGCTTAATTGCATTAATTTTATCACCTTTAGCTTCAGTTACTGCAGCCAATCCTCTATAGTTAGATGCATACTCAGGTCTCCATCCTATTCCTTTTTTATAAAGTGCTTCAGCCTCATCTAGCGCTCCCGCTTTCTTCTTTGCATTTCCTAAGTTGCTAGCGGCTATGGCTCCATTTTTCTTAGCTAGGCCTATAATTTTCTCATCTTCATCAGTTGTAGCCTTTTCCAAAGCCGCTTCCAATATGGGCAGTCCCGCAGCATAGTCTTTCGCTTTTAATAGTGCTAATCCTTCATTGTACAATCCAGCTGCAGTCTTTTCATCTTGTGCAAAAGTAATGGTTCCAATAAAAAGAGCTAACAATAAAATGATCGGTTTCCTCATCTTCAAATTCATCATAATTAACTTTTATATGTTTTTATAAATTAAAACGCTAAAAGAATAAAATTTTTTCAAAAAAAAAAATTTGAAGCCTTCATTAAGAATTAAATGACATTTATACAATAATAGCTAGACTTTAAGAACAAATACGAAATGATATTGTATGTACTGGAGATTATGTTTAAAGTTTTTAGTTTAACTTTAATGATTAATAATAACAAAGAATTCTAATTATTGTTATTTTTACACTAACTATAAAAATATACTATATAATGTCAAAGAAAAGAATTGCAATCAACGGATTTGGTCGAATTGGAAGACTAACATTTAGAAACCTTATGCTCGATAAAGACGTAGAGGTTGTAGCTATAAATGATTTAACTGATAATGGTACTCTTGCTCACTTATTGAAGTTTGATAGTGCACATGGTCAATTTGATGGTACTGTCAGTCATACTGATGATAAGTTGATTGTAAATGGTAATGAAATCGCAGCTTCTTCTACGAGGAATCCTGAAGAATTACCATGGAATGAACTAAACATTGATGTTGTTTTGGAGTGTACTGGAATATTCAGAACCAAAGATGCTGCTTCTAAGCACATCACAGCGGGTGCCAAAAAAGTAGTTATTTCGGCTCCAGGTAAAGGAGATGGTATTAAAACAATTGTACTTGGCGTAAACGGTGATGAGTTAACTGGAGAAGAAACAGTGTTAAGTAATGCGAGTTGCACTACCAATTGTTTAGCTCCGGTTTGTAAGATTATAAATGATAACTGGGGATTCCAAAGAGGATCACTCACAACTACTCATGCTTATACAGCAGATCAAAATATTCAAGATGCTCCTCATTCTGATTTAAGAAGAGCAAGAGCTGCTGCCTATAACTTAGTACCGACAAGTACAGGTGCAGCGGATGCAGTAGGACTAGTCGTTCCAGAAGTATCAGGTAAAATGTTTGCCATAGCAATTCGTGTACCTGTAATTACAGGATCATTAATTGAGCTAAATGTAATTACGGATAAGAATGTAACGAAGGAAGAAATTAACGCTAAGTTCAAGGAAATGGCTGATGGCCCAATGAAAGGAGTTCTTCAATTTTCTACTGACCCATTAGTATCTTCTGATATTGTTGGTAATAAACATTCGTCAATATTCGATTCCTTATTAACAGATGTAAAGGATGGTAACTTCCTTAAAGTTGTGAGTTGGTATGACAATGAAGCTGGCTACAGTGCTAGACTAGCTGATTTAGTGGCTAAAGTATAATTATGTAACTTTAAAGAAAAAGCACTTGGTTTAAATCAGGTGCTTTTTTATTTTTAACTTACATTCTCCATATTTCAAAATTATTCCTATGAAAACGATCAATGATTTAGATGTAAAAGGTAAAAAAGTACTTGTAAGAGTAGATTTTAATGTTCCTCTTGATAAAAATTACAATATTACCGATGATACAAGAATGCAAAAAGCAATACCTACTATCAATAGTTTGTTGGTTAGAGGAGCTTCTGTAATATTAGCTTCTCATTTAGGTAGACCGCAAAAGGATAAAAATGAAGATGGTTCTATAAAGGTAGAGAAGTATTCACTTAATCATCTAGTAGAACACTTAGCTGATCTTACTGATGCAGAAATAA
>Ga0209187_1002504_pt1 | contig 17291 bp, 9 predicted proteins | sample BantaG_FD_187430 | JGI IMG/M metagenome (GOLD analysis project Ga0209187, IMG submission 187430) | Marine algal microbial communities from Bantry Bay, Ireland - BantryBay_4 metaG (SPAdes) (version 2) | ecosystem: Host-associated > Algae > Red algae > Unclassified | place: Bantry Bay, Ireland... | reverse complement strand
CCATCAAATAAACCAATAATAGTTGACGAACCAATTCTTCAGGTTGTAAAACAAGGAATTTTTTTCGGATAGGACAAAATATTAGTTGCTTTCCATTTTCTCTTTTGGATTTTAAAAAAGGCTTAAATCTAAGCAAGTCTAAACTAATCATTCGTGTATTTTTTTCCTAAAATATAGAATAGGAGCACTCGATCCACAAGGCGACTTCTAAGTCACCTTGTGAATAATTTACAAAAGAGGTAATTCTTTTTTTAATAATTCGATAGCAATTTTAGTATCAGTTGAAAGTTGCTTAAAAGAATTAATTAATTTGTCACAAGTGCAGATGTTTTCGGCTGTGCTTGTGTTTTTTTCGATATCTTCTGCCAATTCAATTTGCGTTTTCATTCCAAAAAAACGGAAACCAGATTTCATTAAGTGAGTCGTTTTAATGACGTTTTTACAATCTTTATTACTGATATAGTTATATAACTCATCCATTTCTCTTGGTTTATTAAAAATAAAAAGCTCGATAGATTCTTTGATTTCTTGTTTTTTTCCATCAAAAATTTTATATGCATTTTTTAAGTTAATGGAAACATTTTGGTGGCTAATTAAAGTGCTAGAACTATCAAGATTATTTATTTTTTCTGATTGTTTCGGAGCAGTAATTTTTTGATTAAAAAAATGTTGAATGGCAATAGGTAGTTCTTGCAAATAATTCAAATCTAAGTCTTTTGTAAAACAAGCAATTGCGCCTAATTTACTTTTCACAGAGTCAATAGTAGATTGATTTTCATTTCCAGTAATCAAAATAAATGGCGTATTTTTTAAATCATTTAGCAAGTCAAATGTAGTTCCATCTGCTAAATTATAATCGCTGATGACCAAGTCAAAAGTTGTTTCGCCCAATTTAGATTTGGCTGCTTTAATTGATTTGGCAACAAAATATTGATTCGCTATATATTGCTGCTTCATCATTCTAATGAGTGCCATTTGATCAATTAGATCATCTTCTATGATTAAAATTTTTTTCATTTTTTATTGGATGGGGATTTTTTTTCAATGGTAAATTCAAAAATAGTATATTCACCGAGTTTTGATTTTACTATGATTTCTCCTCCGTGAAGTTGGATAATTCTTTTGACAATACTTAATCCAATTCCTGTACTTTCAAAATCATCTTTGGATTGTAGAGTCTGAAAAATTTGAAAAATTCTTTCGAAATTTCCCTTTTCTATTCCTTTTCCATTGTCTTTGATTTTGATTAAATAATGAGTAACCAAATCTTCATAATCTATTTCAATTTTGCAAAAATGTTTATCATTATATTTTACTGCATTGGAAATTAGGTTTTGAAAAACTTGCTCTAGTTTTATTTTTTCACAATAAATTTCAGGTAATTTTTTTACTATTTTAATCTCAACATCTTCTTTTAGATTGAGCATCAAATTAGCATTTTGAATAATCTCTTCCATCGCTACAATCTCTTTGGTTTCTTTGATTCTCCCGACTTTGGTATATTCAAAAATCCCATCAATAAATAGGTGCATTCGATTCACCCGATTAATTAATAATTGTAATTGTTGTTTTCCTTGAGTATCTATTTTTTCTCCATAATCCTCTGATAACCAGGTAGATATGTTTTTGATAGCTCGGAGAGGTGCTTTCAAATCATGCGAAACAATGTAGGCAAAATCTTTTAATTCTTTATTGACTTCAGCTAATTGAGCGATCAACTGAGTCCGATTTTCTTCATCTTTTTTGAGTTGCGTAATATCTCTTGCGATGTCTCTTGAACCAACCATTTTCCCATTTTCATAAATGGCCTTAGAATTAACTTCGATATATTTAGTCCTGCCATCTTTAGTAATTATTCGTCCTTGGTAATTACTATAATGTCCGTCCGTCATTAATTTTTGTAAATATTTTTCAGAACGTTTTTGATCGCAAGGGTGAACAATGTCTTTAATATATAATTTGCTTAATTCTTCTTTAGAGTATCCTAATAATTCTTGCGCAGCGGTGTTGCAATCGTCCATGATTCCATCCTTGTTGATAATGATAATGGCATCATTAACATTTTCAAAAAGGTTTCGATATTTTTGTTTTGTATTCTGTAAGTCGGTAATTTCTTTTCCGTAAATAGCAGCACCAATGATTTCTCCTGAGATTTTTTTGAGTGGAGAGACTGTTATTAAATCAATTAGATTTTCTCCATGGATGATATAGTTTCCTTCAAATTTAAATTCTTCTCCTTTAAACGCACGATCTAATTTTGGCTTCCATGGATTCTCTCCTGAAAAATCAAAGTCAGAAATTTGAACCTCTTCAAATGGTTTGTTTAGATTATGAATGGCAAGGACTTTTAGAGCAGCATGATTGGCATCTATAAGTTTGTAATTTTTGTCAATTGCAAATATTTTATCTGTGGTACTATTAAAAATAGATGTCACCCTAGCTTCATTTTTTATTAATTGTTCTTCATATTTTTTCTTTATGCTGATGTCCTCTAAGATTCCAATTTGATAAGTTTCATCTCCAATTTTAAAAATTGACCGAGTGGCTTCTCCCCAAAAAATTTCTCCATTTTTTCTTTTGTATTGTTTTTCAATTTTAAAACTTTCGAGCTTATCTTCCTCTAGCAATTTCATTTTTTGAGCTATCTCATTTGTATTTTCATGAAATATGAACTGAGGTCGATCATAGTTTTGGAATTCCTCTGAAGTACAATCAAAGAGTTCACATATTTTTAAATTAAAACCGAGTAGCTCTTGGGTTTTAAATTTTCGAATGATCACTCCATTTGGGCTGGTATCAAAAAGGCTTTGAAATAAATTTTCATGATCTAAGAGGTCTTTTTGAAGAAATGATCCTACGTCAAGTTTTTTGGATTGAACGGAGATTTCTGTAATTTCTCCGACTGCGTTTTTGATAGGATAAATGTTGATGAGATCTGTATATTTTTTATCTTCAATTAAATATATTTTTTTGAATTCTAAAACCTCACCAGCTAAAGCTTGGTCAAATGCTTTTTTCCAAAACTTAGTATCCCTTATAGGGATTGCATTGATTCCCAATTCTAGTTGGTCAGCTTCAAAAAGGAAACTAAATTTTTCAGCAGCAGGATTAAAATATTTTAAGCGATAATCATGGTCTAACACAAATATCTTGTCAGAGGAATGATTCAAAATATGAATTCCAAAGTCGGAAGGAATAGGGGCAATTTTTTTTTCAAAATTTTTCATAAAAAATGGAGAAGTAAACTATAAATTTTATTAGGAATCAGCAGTCAGGTTGGTCGCTGCGCTCTCGGTCAGTAGTCAGAGGCTTTTTGTTTTCCCAACTTGCAATTAGGAACGGTTCAATAATATATCATTTTTACTTGCTATTTTTTCCTCATGCTGCTTTAGAAAATCTCGTCGATGCTTTGCTCTTTTCTTTTAAAAGAAAACTGAGAACAAAATTAAACTACCGAAAAACCTACATTTATTTAATGCTCATTATTTACTATTAAGTTCATGTTCACAATTATTCATAAGTTATTTTGAGCTTATTTTTTTATCAGATAAAATAAAAAAACGTAGATATAGCCTGTGTTACATCGAGGATTTTTTATGAAATATGATGAAAAAAGAATCCAAAATAACTATGAATAATTGTGAACATGAACTTATTTCAAAAGGCGGGGGAATACAAAAAGCACCTGATACCTAGTTTCAGGTTTTATCGCCTTTTAACAATCTATAAATAGTTGATTTTCCAACGTTTAATTTTTTAGCAACCAATAAAACATCGTTGTCATATTTTTCCAAATAATAATAAATGATTTGATGATTATATTCTTTGATCGACATTTCTTTATCTAAAAATGCCTCTCCACCTTTTGCACTATTAAATTGAATATCTTCCTTTTCGATAATATCTCCTTCAGAAAGTGCTCCTGCCAAATCAATGATTGCTTTTAATTCTCGGACGTTACCATGAAAACTATAACCAATTAATTTTTCTTTGGCTTGCTTCGAAAGCGTCTTCAATGGAAGTTTATTTTCCTGACAAAAACGTTTTAAAAAATGATCTGCTAACAGAAAAATATCATTTCCACGATCTCGCAAAGGTGGCATTTCAATGGTCAAGCCAAGTAAGCGATAATATAAATCTTCTCTAAAATTTCCTTTTTCGACTTCCGTTGCTAGGTTACGATGACTCGCTACAATTAACCTCGTATCGAAGGGAATATTTTGGTTGCCGCCTACTCGTGTAATTTCTCTTTCTTGAAGTACCCGCAAAATTTTGGCTTGGAGAGAAATTTCCATTTCAGCAATTTCATCTAAAAATAAAGTTCCATTATCGGCCATTTCAAATTTGCCAATTTTGCGAGTAGATGCTCCCGTAAAAGCTCCTTTTTCATGTCCAAATAATTCACTTTCCAAAAGTTCTCTAGGAATAGCAGAAACGTTGACTGCGATAAAATTTCCTTTTTTTCTATTGGAGTTATAATGAATAGTTCGAGCGACTACTTCCTTTCCCGTTCCTGTTTCGCCTTGGATGGTAACTGAAATATTGGTTTGCAATGCTTTCGAGATTAACTTCTGCACTCGAAGCATTGGCTTACTTCTACCCATCAGATTATTATAGGTATTATATTTATCGCTCAATTCATCTTTAAGAGAATTGACTTCTTGTTGAAGTTGTATTTGTTTTTTTAAGCGTTGAACGGTGAGCAATAATTTGTCTCTAGTGTTATCATTTTTGACAATGTAGAAGTAGGCACCTGCCTTCATAAAATCAACAGCAACTGAAATGTCAGACTGTCCAGAAATGGCAATAATTCCAATATTTGAATTGTATTTTTTGATAGCTTCCATCACCTCATTACCAGTCATATCTGGCAAAGTATAATCCAATGTTACCATAATAGGATTTAGATATAGATGATCTATACATTCTTTTCCAGTCGTGAAAATATGCACCTCATGTTCTGGATCTAATTCCAAAACATACTTGATTATTTTTATATATAAAGGGTCATCCTCTACAATAAATATTTTTTTTGGAGAAAATTTTCTCTTCATGTTCAATAGTTAAAAGAACCAATTTTGATCTTTATAATCTTTTGAGTAAAAAAATGGTGATAGAGGTATTTTAACTTTGGAATTTGTAGCTGGTCACAAATGATGAGTCCTACAATATTAAGGAATAATTAGTAAAACTGATAATATTCGATTTTAAAGAGGACATTTTGTTAGCACATGAATATAAATTAAAGCACGAAAATAGTCACAGTCAACAACCATTTCTCAAAGGTAATAATTAAAAAAATATTAATTTATTTATTTTGCATAAGTGTAAAGTACTTTATATAAGTTACTTATAGTTCGTAATTTTTTACTACATAAATTCCTGTTTTTTAAAATGATTAATTTTATCCTATTGAATGATAAAAAAAAAGTCACATTATTTATTCTACTGATTAGTATGATTTTATAAAATAGACCTTTTTAGGCAAATGATTTGCATATCAATTAGATATGAAAATCCAATAAACCCTCCCTTCTAGTTTTATTTCAAAACAACTAGATGTATTTCTTAAAACACTATTAGAACATCTCTTATTTATTACTATTTTTTATAACCGTGAAATATGATCATTTTGATTTTTCTAAAACATCAGAATGATCTAAGAAACGGTACATTTATTAATGTACCGTTTCTATCAGAAAAAATTAAAAGAGAATGTCCAACTTTAACGTACTATCACTCGGCGAATTCATTCACAAAGAAGGAATTGATGTTGCCCTAGAAGCTTTTGCAGATCTATATTTTGATGTCACTTCTAAGCATCAAAAGCAAATGAAATTAATCATGGTAATCAAAGGAACCTTACAAGATTATATTCTTGAAAGAGCCAATAAATTAGGGATCAAAAAAACAATTGAAATCATTTCGTGGAGTGAACAAGAAGAAATCGAAAATTGGTATGAGAATGCTTCGGTGATGTTGCTGCCTTCTACCAATAATATCACTCGACTTATTGCAGAAGCCTTTTCATTTGGCTTGCCAGTTGTTTGTTACGAATCAGAAGAATTAGAAAATACCATAGATCCGTCTTGTGGCATGACAGTCAAATATGGTAATTTTCAAGAAAACATAGTTAAATGTTCTGATGTTTTGAGAATGTTATATTTTGATCCTGAGGCTAGAAAGATATTGAAAAAAGGAGCTTTGAAAAAATACGAAACTCAATTTTCTTGGGGCTACACAGATGCCGCTTAATTAACGGTGAACTGTTAACGGTGAATGATTAACACCATGGTAATGCTCATTCATAATTAGAAAAGCACAGTTTTGCGCAACTCAATTTTTAGAGAAAACAATTTTAGAAACTGCGCAATTAGAAAAGAAATTTTTATAAAAAAAAGAGAAAGCACAATCTTGAAAAAGGTTGTGCTTTTTTTAATGGCTAAATTTTAGTGTTTAATGCTGATCGGCAAATGATTTCCACCGCTAGTTGCATCATAGTAACCATTCACCGTTAACAGTTAACCATTAAAAATAGCTATCTTGTGCAACTCAATTTTTAATGAAAACCATTTCCATTTTAACCAATGCCTTATACCGTAACCATTCCATTTTTTGCTTTTAAGTTACACTACACAACTGGTTCTCCAGGTTTGACTCCCATGCAGGATATGGGATTGATGCGTTTTTCTCAATCTCTTGAAAACGTAGCCAAGTCATTCGCTTCCGAATATCAAAAACATGTCACCAACAAAGGGAAGCTAAAAGACATTCTGGACTATTGGCAAAATGGTGATTTTATCAAATCAAAAGTATTAGTTCCAATTCCAAAATCTCGAGACGGATATTCTTATCCGAATATAGAGTTAGAGCTTGATTTTTTTTATCAAAAAAATCAGAGAGGATTTTGGTGTGTCATTCCAGCCTTAAAATTGGAAGCGATTGCAGCGTCTGAAGATGAAATTGAAAGTACTTTGATAGGGAGTGTTTTGCAAGAATTTAGAAGATCGGGAAGGTTGGGTTCCACAAGTGGAATTGTTGATGCTATTTGGTATGATGATATAGAATTATTGCAACATGATATTGAAATAAAATTTCCTACACCTGCTGAATTGGACAATACGCATGAGTTGAAAAATGAAGATTGGTTACCGAGAGTGGCGACTAAATTAGAGATAGATGAAAGAATAACTTACGGTCGAACATCCGAACTGAATCGCCTAATTCGAGCAATGAAAGGAAGTGCCTTGCGAAATGTTTTATTAGTGGGCGCATCAGGAGTTGGGAAAACGGCTCTGGTGTGGGAATTGGAACATCGAAGAAAGGAAGAAGATTTTCGAGGAGAAATTTGGGAAACGAGTGCTTCCGTTTTAATCAAAGAATTGACTCAGGATACTGGCTGGCAGAATAACATTATTCCTTTGGTCAAAGAATTGACGACTAGAGGAGATATTCTTTTTGTTCGAAATTTATTAGAATTATTTGAAGTAGGAAAATATCAAGGCAACAGTATTAGCATGGCTGAATATTTATTGCCCTACATTAGTCGAGGAGAATTGACAATCATTTCGGAATGTACCAATGAAGAAAAAGGAATAATAGAAGTGCGTAGTTCTAACTTTCTTTCCAACTTTGAGGTCATTGGGATGGAAGCTCCCCAAGATGATTTGGAAGATATTATTTTAAAAAAAGTAAAAGACCTCTCGACTAAAAATAAAATCAAAATTGAAAATGAAGCCATCAAAGAAACGATTCGGTTGAATAAACGATTCACTCCTTACTCTGGTTTTCCAGGTAAACCTATTCGATTTTTAGAAAGTATTTTACTCAATCAAGTTTCTGCCAAAGAAAGAGAATCTATTATTGAAATTTCAAGATCAGAAGTCATCAGTCATTTTTGCGAAGAAACTGGAATGCCTGCATTTATGGTGGATCCAGTTATTCCGATGCATCTTAATCAGATCAAAGCTCAATTTAATAATTCAGTTTTTGGTCAAGAAGGTGCGGTAGAAAGTGTGGTCAACATGTTGAGTACGGTCAAAACTGGTCTTTCCAAAACAGGAAAACCAATCGCTTCTTTTCTTTTTGTCGGGCCGACTGGAGTTGGGAAAACGGAATTGGCAAAAGTACTTTCGGAATTTATGTTTGGTAGTCGTGACCGAATGATTCGATTTGACATGAGTGAGTATTCGAGTTATGATGCGGTGAGTAAGTTGTTGGGCGCGGGGTTTTATTCAGATGGTTTATTGACTTCGGCGGTTCGGCGAGAGCCATTTTGTGTATTGCTTTTTGATGAAATCGAAAAAGCACATCCTGACTTTTATGATTTATTATTACAAATGTTGAGTGAGGGAAGACTGACGGATAGTCGTAGAAAATTGGTCAACTTTTGCAGTACCATCATTATTATGACTTCCAATATTGGAGCGGCAGCAATGCAAAGAAGAGCCATCGGTCCTGAAAATAAGAATCATAATAAAGAAATTTCGCAACGATATTTGCGAGCAGTTCAAGATTATTTCAAACCTGAAATTTACAATCGAATCGACCAAGTCATTCCTTTCGAACCACTTTCTCAAGACACCGTGCGCTTCGTCGTGGAACGAGAAATCGAGGCACTCAAAAAAAGAGAGGGTATTCGATTTCGAAGAATGGACTTGACGATTGAAGATGAAGTGTTAGATTATTTATCAAAAAAAGGATACAATAGTCGATATGGTGCTCGGTATTTGCAGCGAGCATTGCGACAAGAATTAATTATTCCACTTTCCAAAAAAGTCAATGATTTTGACTTAGACGATCAGTTAATTATTAATATTTTTATGGAAAATAAAAACATAAAAATAATAGTTGATGCAGATCCAATGGGATTAGATTTGCTTTTTGAAGAAATTGAAAAATTCGATTATGCCGATTTGGCGGGCGAGTATCGAAGGAAGATGCAAAAGTTTCAATCAGGTTTTTTGTTTACACAACTAATGAGCGATTTGGATATATTAATTAGAGAAAAAAATAAATTGGGAGAAAAATTTTGGGATGAAAAGGGGAGAGCTGAAAAGTATTCCAACTTACTCAATTTAAAATCTGAAGTTGAAACGCAAGAAATAGTCATAGAAAAATTAGAAACGAATTTTTCCTTAGCCTGCATGGAATTGCAAGGATATAAAACCGAGTGGTCGGAACATTTGGAAAAATGGAAAGAGGATTTCTTTGAATTGAAAGTGAGAAATCTAATGCAATCCGATTCCATGAATGGGAATGGTCGAGTTAGAATTTATGGAAAAAATATCCAACCGTTGATGGATTTTTATGTAGCATTTTTTAACAAAAAAGGATTTGAGTTTTCTGTGCAAACGGTTTGGTTTCGAGACAGTTTTTACAATGAAAAAATAGAACTGATTAATAAAAAAGGTAAAGTGAATTCCGAACCTCGGAAGGAATATTATGTGCGAAATTGGATAGATCAAAGTGATAAAAACTTAGAGCCAGAAGAAGTGCAAGATATTTTCTGCGGAATTGATTTTTTGATTATTGGAAAATGTCTAAAGTTATATTTGCGAAATGAATCAGGCATGCAACGCTGGAAAATGGCACCAAAGGAAGAGTATATTTTCATTTCAGAAGTGGTAGATATGAATGCTCCTTTTCCTAAGAATATACATAAGAAGTCTTTTTTTGAATCTAAAAATCCATTTAGAATTGTTGAACCATTATCTTTGGAAGACAAGCATTTGAATGTTAAAAGAGAAGTAATCAGAGGCAATTATTTGGATTTAATTATTCCTATTTTGGATCGGCAATTTGAAGTTTCGGTAGATCTTGCGGTTTTATAAAAACTAGGATGGGGCAGGGGGAAAAGTTAAATTTTAAATATGATGATTTTTTGTATATTTAAAAAAAAAGATTAGTTTTACACACCGTAAGTAGAGAAAAACCTAACCTCTCAGATTATACATTTCCATTTCCATATCCTAATACATATCACCTAAACATAAAACTTGATTTCCGCCCCTTTTGTGTGGCAAAACAACAACCCATTTATTTTTATAATGTACTTTCAGGAGTTCGCTCCTTCGAGATATTTATCCCATTTTGAACACATCCGCCATCTAGCATTTTCTTATGCTGGGTGGCGTTTTTTTTAGGAATAGGAGTCAGGGGCTTTTTGTTTTCCCCCGAATGATTATAGCTTCTCAAAACATTAGGTAGCAAAAAATCCCCTGACTCCTAATTGGATATTCAATAGATCAATTTCAACTTCCGCAACAACTTCATCATTTTGATATTCACCGGAGGACTTACATTAAAAAAATGACCATTGATGGTAATCCAATCTTTTTCTTTTTTAATCGAAGTGAGTTCGTGGAAAAAGACTTTGTTCGCTTTTTCGAAATGTGCTTTCCAATAAATTCCTTTTTCTGTCAATGAAAATCCTTCCTTGCAAGAACCAAAAATAGTTTGATCTGCAATCAACATTATTTTTTCATCCTTTTCTGGAAATAAAAAAGCGAGGCTAGCATTGCGCAATTTTTTCACAGGCATGGTGATAAAGTCGATGAAGAAATCTTCTTTCTCATTTTCCAATTGCAAATAATCTAACATCAATAATTGTAAATCTACCGTTTCTTTTTTCGCATCATGATAGGCTAAAATATCCTCTGATAATTGAGTCAAATTTAAATCCTTACAAAAAAGAATAATAAAGTGATCCAACAAATTATTAAAATTGGAGGAAATCATCTGATCAACTTTACGTGGTACATTGCCATCTTGCTTAGCGTGAATAGAGTAAGCCTCTTCCGCCAATTGATTGAGTCGCAGCTCAAAGTTTTTCCCAAAATCAGTATCATAAAATCGTTCTAAATATTGGTTATACTTTTTCAGATTTTGCTCTTCTTGAATTTGCCTTCGAAAATCATTGAAAAAATATTTTTTTAAATCAGGAGCAATGGAATTAGTTTCTTTAAAATTGAGTGGGTATTGAGCATCGTAAGATGCTCGAAGTGTATTTTTTTTAGAAAAAAAATAACCACAAGATTTACAAAAAGCAGCCTTTGGAGGATTGGAAATATGGCAATCTGGGCAGATCATCTTTGTTGCAATAACTTTAGTTCCGCAATTGTGGCAAAAGCGGGCATCATCTAAAATGGAAGTATTACAGTTATTACATTTTTTCATATTCGATGCGAAAATAACTAAAATTTAAATAAGAGTCTTTGAATATCGAATATCCAACACCCAACAAGGAATTGCCAATATCGAACCTCGAAAAGTGCTAACCATTGTGGGGGAAATTTGGATATTGAATATTCCTTGTTGGATATTCGATATTCTTACGTGTCCGTATGTAAGTTGATAAGATTAGAATCCTATCTTACCCAAAAAAGGGTATTATCTGTATTTCAAATAATAGACATTTGTAATATTGCATCAAAGAGTTTAACTTTACAGAGAATTTCCCAAGCCGATCTAATAATCCTTCACGAACAAATCTCACTAACCTATGAATTTGAAACGTTATTTTACGATACGTTACTCCATCACTTACGTATTCCTATTTATTTTATCTAATTTTTCGATAGTTGTTGCTCAACGATCCGTTGGTGGCACTCCCGTCAGTTTTTTGGCAAAAAATCAATCTGCTTTTTCAAAAGAAAATAAAGTAGTAAAAGTGCCTGCTTTAAATATGACTCGACTCAAAAAAGAAGATAAGGCAAATAGTTCTAATCGATTTGCGGCTCCAGTAGATGTTAATTACACTTTGACAAATTCTGGTCAATGGGTAGATTTAGCCGATGGAGGACGAGTTTGGAAATTAGAAATCAAGGCAGATAATGCACTTGGGATTTTTATTTTTTACAAAAACTTTTACTTACCAAATGGTGCTCGATTATTTGTTTATGATGAAAATCAAAAACAAATTTTAGGAGGCTATACTTATCTGAATAATTCTGATGCTGGAAAATTTATGACTGGAATGATTGGTGGCGAAACTGCGATCATCGAATATTATGAACCGTGGTACGCCAAAGGTCAAGGTCGATTTGAAATCAATCGAATCATGCAAGCTTATGATCGAGAAAAATTTGTCTCCAATGATCCCTTTCAAACTTATACTGGATTTGGACAATCGTTGGTTTGCAATATAAATGTAAATTGCTCTTTAGGAAATGAGCTGGAAGATCAGAAAAGGGGAGTTGTTAGAATCTTGACCGTTTATAATACGGGAGTGGGTTGGTGCTCAGGATCGTTAATAAATAATACTAATAATGATGGGACACCTTATGTTCTGACTGCGAATCATTGTGGTTTTTTGGGAAATAATATTGCAGACTTTGGACTTTGGCGCTATGATTTTAATTATGCTTTTCCAACTTGTGCTAATGAAATTGATGAACCACCTTTTCAATCTATCTTAGGAGCAGAAATTGTATCAGGATCAACGGTTTCAGATTTTTTATTAGTAGAACTTTCTGCTAGTGTACCTTCTTCGTACAACGCTCATTTCAATGGGTGGAATAGATTAAACTCTCCACCTCAAAGTTCTACACAAATTCATCATCCATTTGGCGATGTTAAGAAAATAGCTGTTGATACTCATGCATCAACTAGTTTTCAGCATATGACTAATTGGGGAGATGGGATTATTACACCACCACATTCACATTGGAGATCTACTTATGATTTTGGAACGATTGAAGGAGGTTCTTCTGGATCGCCTTTATTCAATCAAAATGGATATATCGTAGGACAATTACACGGAGGACCTACCATTGTTTGCGATAACTTAATTACTTACGATGGCAAGTTTTCAGTCTCTTGGGATGATGGAGCAGATCCGACTACAAGGTTAAAAGAATGGTTAGATCCGACCAATACTGGATTTACACAATTGGGAGGAATCGATAATCCAGCTCTGGCGAATAGTTCAACAGTCTTTGGTAATATTCAAAAAGCCAATGGAGATTTTATTACAAATGTAGAAATTCAAGTATTAGGTTCTTCCTCCCTTACTTTTAATAATCAAGCAGATGGAACTTATGAAGCGTTTGATTTGAGCAATGGAGATGATTTTATGATTACTCCATTTAGAAATGACAATCATCGGAATGGAGTAAATATTTTTGATTTGGCTTTGATTAGAAAACATATTTTAGGATTGGGGACTCCTCTTACTCCTTATCAACTTATTGCAGCAGATGTAAATAATGATGGGAGTGTAAATATATTCGATGTTGCTCTTGTGCAAAAAGTTATTTTGCAATTGGATCCAACTTTTCCAATTAACTCTTGGAGGTTTGTGCCGGCTACATATATTTTTCCAAATCCATCTAATCCTTTTTTCCCTGAATTTCCAGAAAGTATTTTTTACGAACCAATTTTGACCAATATGCAGAATCAAAATTTTGTGGCAATCAAAGTGGGAGATGTGGATGGTTCGGCTAACTAATTAGGAGTCAGGTGCTTCTTGTTTACGATGTTAGTTTAATACGATGGCATATTATATGATAATAAAAAGAAAAGCTCTTTTGCATTTTAGCAAAAGAGCTTTTCTAATTCTAATAATACCGAATTCAATACGACATATCTTATTGAATTCGGTATTATGTCGTGGAACAAGAAGAACCTGACTCCTGACCAAGAGCGCAGCGACCAGCCTGACTCCTGATTCCTATTTTCTATTGCTTCACTAACTTCAATGTCTGTAGATTTTTTCCATCCACTTCAAGAGTAATCAAGTATATTCCAGCATTCCAATTTTGTCCGACTTCGATTCGGTTAGTGTTATTTTCAATATTAATAGATTCCATTAATTGACCTAAAACGTTGAACACATTTACTTGAGCCTGATTGAATGAATGGTCAAAATCTAGCTCAACAAAAGTGTTTTTATCAAATGGATTTGGATAAATTTGGAAATCAATTCCTCTTGCTTCCAAGTCCGCAGTTGACGATGGCATTCCTTCTTCAATAATAAATGCATCCAACGCAGCTTCTACCAAGTGACCTTGCGGTTGATCTTGAGCAGCATAGATCATCGTCATATTATCAGTAATATCAATAAAGTCTGAAAGGATAAAAGATGATTCTGGTCTCCAATCAGAACCTGATTCTGTGATGGTTTCCAATATAACTTCATCAGTCCCATTAGAAACTGAAATAACATAATCGTCATTTGGATTTCCATTTCCTCCTTCATTGTAAAACCAAGTTCGGTATTTTACGATAGGCTGGTTGTATGTTGTCAAATCCATCACAGGAGAAACAAGTTCTGTGATTCCGCCATCAATATCATCATTTCCAGCACCACCGCCATCATTTCCAGTTACATAACACTCTATTCCTAAATCTCCATCCACATCCACCTCAGGGTTACTTTGGTCACCTTGATTAATTGTGCCGATAGGTTCACCTAATTCCCATACTCCAGTTTGAGCAGAGTTATTAATTTCCCAATCAAAATCAAAAAAGAAATCATCTTGGTATCCTTCACTCAAACTAAGCGTGACAGAATTATTATTTGGGTCAACGGAAAGTACTTCTACAGTATGTAGGTAACCCCATTTTCCAGCAAAGAATTGATAGTCACCTTCAAAAATATTAGTTAAAGTAAAAGTTCCATCTCCATTTGAAGTAGTCGAATAGATGGCTCCATCACTAGATTGAGCAATAACTGCTACATCAGCAAGAGAAGTGCCGTCAGCAGCTTTTAAAGTATTTCCAATCATATCAATAGTTGCTAATGGAATCATTTGAACATCAAGCATAGTGATTACTCCATTTTCAAAAATAGCAGATGTCGTCAATGGAAAATATCCAAACTTTGTGAAAGTAACATCAAAAGTTCCTGGAGTGGCTTGACCAGTTTTATATGCTCCAACATTATCAGAATAGTCAAGATTGGGAGCAGGCGCATCAATGGTAATTTCTACATCATTAATAGATGCACTAGTATTAGCATCAGTTACTTGACCTTCGAGGTAGCAACCTTGCACATAATTTGGATGTAAAACATATAATCCACTTTGAATATCTGACACCAAAATTAGTCCTGATGGCAAATATGGATATGCTCCCCAAGCTCCACTTAAAACAGTAGTATTTGGAATGAAAGTATCAAAGTTTCCTACTTCGATTAAATTATCAGGGTGAGTCGCATCCAAAATAATACAACCATCTGAGTAGTAGGATACGATCACATAGTTGTTCCAAACATGTGCATTGTGAGGAATCACTCCCTCGCCAAGTGTGGTAGTTGGACGGAATTGATCCATCTCTTTGATGTCATTTAGATCAGAGACATCGTATGCTCCAACTGGTGCGTTCGCCAACTCATCAGTCGTGAAAACAAAGTTATTGTCATCAGTTGCCCATGCATTATGAGTAAAATTGAATGGAGTCGTTTGTATTCCACCTAATTGAATATTCATTTTATCTGTAACATCAAAAATTTGCAAACCATTGGTCAAATTGGAAGAGTACATAAGGTTTCCTTTGGTGAAAACATCGTGTGAATAACTTCCTTGAATATTATTTACAAAAACAGGATTATAAGAATCGGTAAAAACATCAAAGATCATTACCGCCCCATTGTTCAAGTTACAACCTGCCAAATACATCCAACCATCTTCGTCGATATAAAGGTTATGGCATTTTTCCAAAGTACCTTCATTAAGCAATTGAGGTTTCCAATAGTAAGATTCAAAAGAAGTTGGCAAATTTGTCATATCAATTACCAATAAGCCATCAGCACCTACATCTGTTGTTACAAAGGCAAAGTTTCCAAAAGTTTTGATGTCTCTCCAGGTAGATGAAGTACCAGGAATGTAACCAACTTGAGTTGGATTAGCAGGATCTGCTAATGAGACAATTGATGTTCCATTTCTGGCACCTACTAGAGCATATTCAGTTTCATCAGGAGCTGCATATCCCCAAATATCATTCAAGTCTTCAGAGTAAGGTAAGTTACCAACAAATGAAACATTAAGTTGAGCGGACATATAAAAAAATGAAAAGCACAATGTTGATAAGAGTAATAATTTTTTCATACAAATTTTTGAGTTTGATAAATTGTTTAGAAACGATTTCTAACTAGTGTCTGAACGAAAAGTCTTAACTAGTTGATTATCAATTTATTACAAAGGTTTCAACACTCGAATCTTTTTTTTATTTTTTTTAAAAAAGATGTATAATCTGCTGTAAATGAGTCGCTTGTGAAATCACTCAGGATTTGGATATAAAATATTCGTTTTATTCAAAAATATTCAAACTCATTTTGAGGCTGAAACGTAATAATAGCAACGGTTTCAGACTTTTCGTTCAGACACTAACTAGACTTTTGACATAACTAGAAAGATTGTAAAATACAAACTGTTCCAGATATTTGAAAATAATAACAAATTTAAATATTATGGTAGAACAGTTCTGCAAATCAACATTACAAATAGAAGTTGGAAATAACAAAGCCTTGGCCAATCTAGTTATGGGATTATCAAGTAACCCACGAGCAAAGTCAGTAGTGGAAGTGAGTCTAAGCCCTTGCTATCATTATCAACAAAGCAGTATCAACAAAGCGATAAATACGTTTTATGAAAAGAAAAAATCAAAAGAACGACTAGAGCTTGGAAAAAAAAATTGTCAATCAAGAAAGATAAATGTGAAAACCCTTTGAAATTTTTTGGTTATTGAATACGGATATTACTCCGTTGTTCTGTCCCCACTCGCTCACTTTACCAGAACGGCGCATGGTTTATCAGCCCAATAATCAAGTAAATGGGAATCGACCAGTAGAGGTAGGATATGAATTAAGTATAGAAAAATTATCGTGTCGCCAACCGTTTTATGGTGCAAACGAACCGTCATGGAGTCCACCATTGAGTGTGCGTTTAGTGCCTTTTGGCAAGAATAAAAATAGTTTTACGGCGAGCCGATTTTTAAAAAGAAAATGTGGTTAGGAGTATGGGAAAAAGAAGAAAAGAAATAACGGGATAAGAAATTTATTATTGTACCGTTCCTAACTCGAATGATCCGCCACAATTAACCATTCCCCTTTTATTTTTTTTAGAATCAATAAAAAATGACCTTCCAAATCTCCAAGATCAGCACCTCGTCTGAGATGCCATTTTCCTACAACTGAGATAACTTTCCGACTTCGCTTATCCATATTAATAATATCAAAACTCAAAAAACCCATCGCTTCTTTGGAAGGATAACTTTTTTTATAATTATCGAGCGTATTTTGCCAGCCATAAGTAGGCCCTTTTGAGCCGATGAATTGTAGTTTTTCAGAT